>Ga0316600_10000012_pt1 | contig 228944 bp, 207 predicted proteins | sample OWC_soil_day5_CT_FD_207652 | JGI IMG/M metagenome (GOLD analysis project Ga0316600, IMG submission 207652) | Wetland soil microbial communities from Old Woman Creek delta, Ohio, United States - OWC_soil_day5_CT | ecosystem: Environmental > Terrestrial > Soil > Wetlands | place: USA: Ohio... | reverse complement strand
GCCCTGCTCGGCAGCGCCTCATATCCAGTTCTTGTTCATCGGCCCGCAGTTTCGATCCACGCTGCCTCCCCACGCTTGGTCGCCCGTACGCAGTTGCGCTTCACTTCGCTCGCCGTGATCAGCTCACCGTGGGACTTCCACCCACAAGAGTGCGCCCATGCTGGGCGCAAAAACGAAACCGGGCGACCTTTCGGCCGCCCGGTTCAGTCATTCAGTCAATGTCGTGGTTCACACCAGCGACTTGTAGACCGGCTCCCAGACCTTGGCCTTGATGGCGGCCTTGATGGCGGCGTCGTCCATCTTCGGCGCCAGGCCATCGGCCATAGCCTGCTTGGCGACGGCGACGGCGATGTGCGAGGAGACTTCACGCATACGGTCGAGCGTCGGCAGCAGCCTGTCGCCCGGCTTGGCCTTGGCCGGCGACAGCTCGGCGAGTGAGCGGGCAGCGGCCAGGAACATGGCATCCGTCACGCGCTTGGCGCCAACGGCCAGCGTGCCCAAGCCGACGCCTGGGAAGATGTAGGAGTTGTTGGTCTGGGCGAAGTGGTAGGTCTCGCCCTCGTATTCGAAGGGCAGGAACGGCGAACCCGTGCCGATGATGGCGCGGCCTTCGGTCCACTTGACGATGTCCGACGGCTGAGCCTCGACGCAGGAGGTCGGGTTCGACAGCGGGAAGACGATCGGCCGCGCGGTGTGCTTGGCGATCTCGCGGATGATTTCTTCCGTGAAGATGCCCGGCTGGCCGGACACGCCGACCAGCACGGTCGGCTTGGCGTTCTTGATCACTTCGTAGAGCGAGGCCTTGCCGGCTTCGGCAACGGACCAGCCGTCGATGATCTTGCTGTCCTGACGGAAGCCGAGCTGGAAGGTGTCGAGGTTCGGCGTCTTCTCGGTGACGAGGCCGTAGCGGCCGACGATGAAGAAGCGCTTGCGGGCTTCCTCGTCGCTGAGGCCCTCGGAGACCATGGCCATGCGGATCAGGTCGGCGATGCCGACGCCGGCCGAACCGCCGCCGAGAATGGCGACACGCTGGTCCTTCAGCGACTTGCCGGTGATCTGGATGGCCGCCAGCAGAGTGCCGGTGGCAACCGAAGCGGTGCCCTGGATGTCGTCGTTGAACGTGCAGAGCGCGTCACGATACTTGTCGAGGAGACGGTTGGCGTTGTTCTTGTGGAAGTCTTCCCACTGCAGCAGAACGTTCGGCCAGCGCTTCTTCACGGCCTGAACGAACTGGTCGATGAAGCTGTCGTATTCCTCGCCCCGGACGCGCTCGTGCTTCCAGCCGAAATACAGCGGGTCGGCGATGCGTTCGGCATTGTTGGTGCCGGTATCCAAGGTGATCGGCAGCACGGTGCTGGGGGCGATGCCGCCGCAGCCGGTGTAGATGGCCAGCTTGCCAACCGGGATACCCATGCCGCCAACGCCCTGATCACCCAGACCGAGGATGCGCTCGCTGTCGGTGACGACGATGCACTCGACATTGTCATAGCGCGGGTTGGCGAGGATTTCGTCCATCTTGGCGCGGTTCGGATAGGAGATGAACAGGCCACGCGGACGGCGGGAAATGTGATGATACTGCTGGCAGGCGGCGCCCACGGTCGGCGTATAGATTATCGGCAGCAGTTCGTCGAGGTTGCGGGTAATCACCGCGAAGTAAAGCGTCTCGTTGGTGTCCTGCAGGTCGCGCAGATAGACGTAACGGTCAAGGTTGGTCGGCAGCGCGCGGATGGTCTCGACGGCGCGGGCGACCTGCGTGTCGAGCGTCTCGACGACGTCGGCGAAATAGCCGTTGAGCTTGAAGGCATCGCGCTCGGCCTGGGTGAAGGCCGTGCCCTTGTTCAGCAACGGGTCTTCGATGAGGGCCTGGCTCGTGGGGATCGCCTTGACGGCGTCCTTGAGGATCACGTCGGTCATCTGCTGCTCCATCCTTCTCTGTATCGAACCGGGCCCGCCATTTTGGCGGAACACGCGCAGGTTCGGCGCGGTCGCCTCCCCCGCTTTTCGGGCCACTTACTGCCCCTTTTGCGTCAGGAAATCTTCCGTAGAAACACGACGTCGTCTTTGCCCGCAGGAGCTTAAACGCGTAAATCGGGGGGCTAACAACTACTATATCGATGTAGTTGGCAATCACTGTCACAAACGCAACATCGATCGGACGGGAAATTTCCAGTCGGCAGGGCGTCTTTCTTCAGGAAAACCCCGGATATCAAGGACTCATCACGGCTTGGCAAGGTGATTGCAGGTCAGGGCGGCACCTCGACACGGATACCGGAGAGAAACCATGCCGCCCGGCGATCACAGCAGCAGCGACCGATACGTCACCTTCCAGAGCATCGACTTCGAGGGCAATATGGACGCGGTACTCGTCCACCTCCGCCGCTACATCGACGATCCCGCCTTTGCCAACCCTTTCTGGGACCGCTTCCGCCGGCGCCTCGCAGAGGCCGAGGAAACCGAACGGCCGGTCGCCGACCGGCTGCTGTTGATGCACGCCCATGTCTACACCATGGCCGAACTGTTCGAGGACAATGAGGATGCCGACGCCCTCGCGGCGCTTCGCCGTCTGGAGGAAGAATGCTTCTAAGCATTATTCGCGATACAACTTGGTTTCGCCCCTTGCTGCCTAGGCCAACATAGGGAGAATCATTCTCCTTGTATGTCATATAAAATTCATACGATTACTTTGGATTCTTTATTCCTCATTAATTCGAGATCGGCTTATTCAGCACGAAACGCGACATCACTGAGGTCAATACGATGCGATCAGGCCAAAGCATCACCGCGCAGCTTTTCTTTTTCGCACTCCTGCTGGTCTTGCTCGCCGGCGCTGCCGGCGGCGCCGGCTTTTTCGGCCTGATGCGCACCGGCGCTGCGATCGACGCGGTCACCGACGTATCGACAGCTCTTTCCGACATCAACACCGCCACCGCCGCCATTCAGTCGCTCTACGCAACCGGCAAGCCGGAAGATGCCGAAGCGGCGCTTGCCGGCATAACCGCCGTCGAGCAAGGCACCGCCGGCAGGCTGGCCGGCGTCACCTCCGGTCTCACCAATGCCGTCCACGAACTCTCCTCCGGCTGGCAGGATATCCACAGCGTCAGCGCCGCCATCGACCGTGCTTTCGCGGCGCTTGCCGCCACCGCCGCCAAACTCGAGGCGCGCGCCGTCGAAGACCTCGGCAAGTCCGAGGACGATCTCGAAACGGTCAATGCCGAGCTGGACGGCACGCGGAGCGTCGTGTCAGGCTTGACCGACGCCGAACTCCGGCTCAGCCGGGGACAGGCCACTTTCGAAGCCTATCTCCGCACCGGCGATTTCTTTCAGCTGACGGCCGGCCAGAACGCGCTCTCCACCGCCGCCCGTCTCGTCGAAGATACCCGCGTTCAGAACGAGAACCCGGCTTTTGCCGAGGCGCTGCAAGCCATCTCCAACCTTACGGGCGACCTCTACCAGATGGTTGCCCGCAAGGGGGACAACAGCCAGTTCATCGATCTTGCCGCCGAATGGCCACGCCTGTCGCCGCGCCTTGCCACCATCAACCAGCGCATCGACGCGGTCAACGCCGAGGCGCGCGCCAGCGCCGACAAGGCGTTCAATCGCGCCGCCGGTCTGTCGATCCGTCGCAATCGCGCCGCCGCCTTCGGAACCAGCGTGCGCGATTTCCGCACCGCCGCCTATGAACTGCTGCTGGCCACCGAGGACTACCGGCTGCACCCGGACGCCGGGCACGGCAAGGCGATCGATGCCGCACTCGATCAGGTGAGCGGCACCATCACCGCACTCGGCGCCGATGCCGCCAAGGACGTGGCGCCGCCGTTTGCCGACTATCGCAAGGCGGTCACCGGCCTTCGCCGGGCGACCGAGGCTCTGGAGGCGGCGCGCACCGACGCGATACGCCTGTCGGCAGCGGCGGCCGGGGGACTGCATCAGACGGCCGATGAGGTGGCGACTGCCGCGCAAACCGACCGTGACCGCGTCAGCCTGATCGTCCTCTCGGTGATCATTGGCATCGTCGGCGTGGCCGCCGGGGTGACGCTGCTCCTGAACCGCCGCATCGCCCGCCCCTTGCGCGCCCTCACCAAGGTGATGCACGCGCTGGCCCACGGCGATTTCGACGTCGCCGTCCCCGTCCGCAAAGGCGGCGACGAGATCGCCGCCATGGGCGAGGCACTTCTGGTGTTCCAGGCAAGCGGCCGCGAACGCGAGGAACTGCGCCGCGCCGCCGAGCGCGACCAGGCCCAGCGCGAGGAGCGCCGCGCCGCCCTGGAAACTGCCATCGCAAGCTTTGACGACGCCGCGGCAGGGATTGTTGCAACCGTCGAGAACCTCGCCGGCAAGCTCGGACGTGGCACAGCCGATCTGTCGGGCGCCGCCTCTCACGCGGCCGAGCTTGCGCAGCGCACCTCGCTGGCCGCCGGCAGCGCCGCCGAAAGCGTTCGCACCATGGCGGCGGCCGCCGGCGAACTCGCCCGCTCGCAGACCGTCACACGCGACCAGGCCGGCGCGGCGGTGAGCGTGGCCGGCACTGGAGCGGAACACGCCCGCACCGCGAGCGGTGTCATTGCCGGCTTGTCGGAAAGCACCTCGCGCGTCGGCGAAGTGGTGGATCTGATCGGCTCGATCGCCGCGCAGACCAACCTTCTGGCCCTCAATGCCACCATCGAGGCGGCACGGGCCGGCGAAATGGGCAAGGGCTTCGCCGTGGTGGCCGGCGAGGTCAAGAGCCTCGCCAACCAGACGACGCGCGCCACCGACGATATCCGGTCCCTGATCGACGGTATCGGCAACGCCACCCGCTCGGCGGTCGAACTGATCCGCGACATCGCCGCCTCGATGGCCGACATCGACAATGCCGCCGGCGCGCTGTCGGAATCGGTCATGGGTCAGGGCGATGCCACGGCCGAGATTTCCGGCAGCGCCGCCATGGCGGCGTCATCCACCGACGACATGGCCGCCGGAACCGGCGAACTGACCGAGGCTGCCAATCGCACCCGCGCCGTGGCCGGCGACGTCACCGCCACCGCCGGTACCATTCACGCCGAAATCGTCCGCATGCGCGGCCTGATCGAGTCCTTCTCCCGCGACGCCCGCGCTGCGTGAGGGATGGAGCTCTGTCCCTTTCCCTGATCCCTCGCCCGCTGCGGGAAAGGGACCAGGGAGGGGGGTACGGCCGCCAAACACGGCGATGTCAAACCGGGCTCCAGTTTGATGGGAGACCTATATTCGCCTCCCACTTTTTCCTGCCTGAGATCCTACGCCTTCGCGTAGGATGACAATCTATGTATTTGTTTTTATTTATATAATTCTGTCATCCTACGCGAAGGCGTAGGACCTCAGGCAGAATGGAGCACCTAGGCACATATCGGCCACCGAAGCAGAATTTACCGGGCACGTGGCTTCCGAGCCGGCCCACTACTCGGCGCACCGAAGGTCCCCTTGGTCACAAACTTCTGCGTGCCGTGCTTGGCGCCGGTGCGGCGGCCCTCGCCGCCAGCAAGGCCGGTACCGGCCGGCTGGAAGGTCGGAATCAAGTGCTGCTTGCCATTGCCGATCAGGTCGGCGCGGCCCATCATTTTCAGCGCGTCGCGCAGAAGCGGCCAGTTTTCCGGGTCGTGATAGCGCAGGAAGGCCTTGTGCAGGCGCCGCTGCTTCAGGCCCTTCACCGTCTCCACCCGCTCCGAGCCGCCGCGCCGCACCGCCTTCAGCGGGTTGACGCCGGAATGGTACATGGCCGTCGATAGCGCCATCGGCGACGGCAGGAAGGTCTGCACCTGATCGGCGCGATAGCCGCTCTTCTTCAGCCAGATCGCCAGATTCATCATGTCCTCGTCGGACGTGCCGGGATGGGCCGCAATGAAATAGGGGATCAGGAAGTATTTCTTGCCGGCCTCGGCCGCCGCCGCGTCGAACAGCTGCTTGAAGCGGTCATAGGCGCCGATGCCCGGCTTCATCATCTTGGAGAGCGGCCCCTCCTCGGTATGCTCGGGGGCGATCTTCAGGTAGCCGCCGACGTGGTGGCGCACCAGTTCCTTGATGTAGGTCGGGCTCTTGACGGCGAGGTCGTAGCGCACGCCGGAGGCGACCATCACCTTCTTGACGCCCGGCACCGCCCGCACCTTGCGATAGAGCTGGATCAGCGCTTCGTGGCTGGTGTTGAGGTTGGGACAGATGTCCGGATAGACGCAGGACGGCTTGCGGCAGGCGCTCTCGATCTTCGGGTCCTTGCAGCCGATCCGGTACATGTTGGCGGTGGGGCCGCCAATGTCCGAGATGATGCCGGTGAAGCCCTCGGTCTTGTCGCGGATATGCTCGATTTCCTTGAGGATCGAACCTTCCGACCGGCTCTGGATCACCCTGCCCTCATGCTCGGTGATCGAGCAGAAGGAGCAGCCGCCGAAGCAGCCGCGCATGATGGTGACGGAGAAGCGGATCATCTCCCAGGCGGGAATCTTGGCGTCGCCATAGATGGGATGCGGGCCGCGCGCATAGGGCAGCTCGTAGACGCCGTCCATCTCCTCGGTGGTCAGCGGGATCGGCGGCGGCGTCACCCAGAGTTCGCGGTCGCCGTGCCGCTGCACCAGCGGCCGGGCGTTGCCGGGGTTGCTTTCGCGGTGGAGCACGCGGGACGCGCGGGCATAGGTCTCGGAATCCGCCTCCACCTGCTCGAAGGCCGGCAGGCGCAGCACGGTGTTCGGCCCCAACTGGCGGGCGCCCTCGTCGGCGCTGTCGATGTCGTCGGCATGCGCCTCGGTCCAGCCCTCGGGAACGGCGTGCTTCATCAGCGCCACGCCGCGCACGTCGTCAAAGGTCTGCGGATCGCCCCCCCGGGCGATGCGGTGCGCCACCTCGACGATGGCCCGCTCGGCATTGCCGTAGAGCAGGATATCGGCCTTGGAGTCGACCAGGATCGACCGGCGCACCTTGTCCGACCAGTAGTCGTAATGGGCGATGCGCCGGAGCGACGCCTCGATGCCGCCGAGCACGATCGGCACGTCACGATAGGCCTCGCGGCAGCGCTGCGAATAGACGATGACGGCGCGGTCGGGCCGCTTGTCGCCCTCGTTGTTCGGCGTATAGCTGTCGTTGTGGCGAATGCGGCGGTCGGACGTGTAGCGGTTGACCATCGAATCCATGTTGCCGGAGGTCACCCCCCAGAACAGGTTGGGCCTGCCAAGCGCCTTGAAAGCATCGGCATTGCGCCAGTCCGGCTGGGCAATGATGCCGACGCGGAAGCCCTGCGCTTCCAGAAGCCGGCCGATCACCGCCATGCCGAAGGATGGGTGATCGACATAGGCATCCCCCGTCACCACGATCACGTCGCAGCTGTCCCAGCCGAGCGCATCCATCTCGGCGCGGCTTTGCGGCAGGAACGGCGCCGTGCCGAAGCGGGCGGCCCAGTGTTTCCGATAGGAGAAGATCGGTTTGACTATGTCCATCATGGTCTTGCCGTTAACAGATTTGCGGCGGCGAGGAAACGCCGCTGGCGCCCTCGTCCTGCAGATGTGGGAGGGCCGGTCAGCGGCACCAAGCCATTGGAAAACCGGGCCTTCATCGGCAGAGGCGGCTTACATGTAAAACCCCTAATAGGAGAAACATGCAAAAAATAATGTTCGTCGGGGTCGAAACCCTTTGAGTCCACCGGCAGTTTTTGCTATTCTTAAGACAGGATGAATTTGTAGGCGAACAAGTTTACGAACTATAAAAAGAAATTGTTCAGGAAGCGCCTGAGGCCGAGCGACACAGAAAAGAACGACACGTTAGTTCAATTTTTCATGACGTAAAGCTAGACGCCCCGAGCGAGCAATAATAGTCTATGCAATATTTGACAAAAAGCCGGAACAGTTTTGTTCCGGCTTTTATTTTTGCGGGAAATCCTCCCAATAAACGCGTGCGCGCGTCGCCTTGGCCGCAAAGCCCAACATGATGTCATTGAACCAGGCGTCGAAATCGGCCAGCAACCGCTCAGTGAGATTGACCGTCCGCCAGGCCGGCGCCTCGGCGGAAATCAGCCCCAGCGCCTGCGCCCCATGCAAGAGATTCCATATCTGGCTCTTCGACACGCAGAAGGCCGACGCGGTGGACATCACGTCGAACGCCACACGGAGCGATCCGGTTCTCTGCCATTCCCGCAGCAATTCCAGCAGCATGGAATAACCGCCGTCGCGCATGAAGAAGAAAGCCACGGTCGGATGGCGCCCGTTGAAGGCCGTCATGTCTGCGGCGGTCGTCGTCCAAGCCATGCGGAAGGCCAGCGAGAATTCCGGGGTCGTGCGCTCCTCCTCGGTCAGATGGAACAGGCCCAGCGGCCCCAGCGGGTCGAGCCGGGACACCAGCCAGCGGTGATCTTCGATCACCATCTTTTGCGTCGGCACGAGGATGCGCTGGCGGCGGTCGTCGGCCGGGTGCGTCTCAAGAAGGCCAAGCTTGCGCAAGAGCGACACCTGGGCCGCCACGCGGCCCGCGCTGATGCCGCCGCCAAAGTCGGCCGTCATTTTCTGCAGGCGCGTCAGCGTCAGCGCCGGCGCCGATGGGTCGAAGACATGTTGGGCGTGGACACGCGCCGCGCAACTGAAAATCACGTGGCGCGGCAGGGTGCAGAGCGCCTTGTTCAGGAGACCTGCGTTTCGATAGAGAGCACTCGCGCCCTCGATAAAGACAGCCCTCGCCTCATCCAATCCTATAGCCCCTCGCCAACCGCCTCAGCGATTATACGCATATATTCTACTTTAACGGTCACATTTTTCAAAGTGCGTATCGCGCATTCCAAAGCATGTCTATCGAGCAGTTGCCCAGTTGCGTGGCACGCGCCCACAGATTTTCCTTGCGCCGACAGGCCTGTCGCCGCACATGCTCGCCTCCGGGTGAAGTGGAGACGGTCATGGCGGACGTGGCGATCATCGGGGGTGGGCCAGCCGGCCTGATGGCAGCGGAGGTCCTGGCGACGGCCGGCTGCCGGGTCACCATCCATGACGGCATGCCGAGCCTTGCACGAAAGTTGCTCCTGGCTGGCAAAAGCGGCCTCAACCTTACCCATTCCGAACCTTATCAGCGCTTTATAACGCGCTATCATCCTCTGTCGCCGGCACTCAACGCCGCTCTCGACGCCTTTCGCCCCGACGATCTCATCACTTGGGCCAACGGGCTCGGCGCCGATTGCTTCGTCGGATCGTCCGGCCGGGTGTTTCCCAAGGCAATGAAGGCGTCGCCACTGTTGCGCGCCTGGTTAAGGCGGCTTGCCGGCCTCGGCGTCACCGTGAAAACGCGCCACCGCTGGATCGGTTTCTCAGGAAAAAGCCTGATCTGCGAAACGCCGGATGGACCACTTGAAGTTGTAGAGGACGCGAGCCTGTTCACGATGGGCGGTGCCTCCTGGCCACGCCTCGGTTCGAATGCCGCCTGGGTTGAGCCCTTCAGGGCGATCGGCGTCGACATCGCCGATCTCAGGCCCGCCAACGCCGGCTTCGATGTCGCTTGGGACGCGCTTTTCATCGAGCGTTTCGCCGGCACGCCGGTGAAATCGGTGACCGCCACCTCCGACGCAGGGACGACCGCCGGGGAGTTCGTCATCTCGCGCCATGGCATCGAGGGCAGCCTCGTCTACGCCCATTCGGCTGCGCTGCGCGATCGGCTCGAGCGTGATGGCAAGGCGGATTTCATCATGGACCTGGCGCCCGGCCGCAGTGCCGACCGGCTCGCCCGCGATCTTGCCCGGCAGGACGCCAAGGCGTCGTTCAGCAACCGCCTTCGGAAGAGCGCCGGTCTCGACGGCGTCAAGGCAACGCTCGTCAGGCTCTTTTCGTCGGAAGAAGAGCGGCGCGATCCGGCAAAGCTCGCCGCTCGCCTGAAGGCGCTACCGATCCCGCTTGCCCGCATCCGGCCGATCGAGGAGGCGATCTCGTCGGCCGGCGGCGTCCGCTTCGACAGCATCGACGCCCGCTTCATGCTGAAAGCACGGCCGGGCGTCTTCGTTGCCGGCGAGATGCTCGACTGGGAGGCGCCGACTGGCGGCTACCTCCTCACCGGTTGCCTTGCCACCGGCCGCGCGGCGGCCAGGGGCATTCTCGACTGGCTCGACGAGCGCTGACGGTCACTTCACCGCGGCGATGCTCCGGGCGGCCGAATCCAGCGTGTTCAGCATCAGGCAGGCGATGGTCATGGGACCCACGCCCTTCGGCACCGGCGTGATGAAGCCGGCGATTTCAGCGGCCGAGGCGAAATCAACGTCGCCGACCAGCTTGCCCTTGCCATCCACCTCGATGCGATTGATGCCGACGTCGATCACCACGGCGCCCGGCTTCACCCAGTCGCCCCGGACCATCTGCGGCCGGCCAACGGCGGCCACCAGCACGTCGGCGGTGCGGCAGAGGGCCGGCAGGTCGGCGGTCTTGGAATGGGCGATGGTGACGGTGGCGTTCTTCTGAAGGAGAAGCTGAGCCATCGGCTTGCCGACGATGTTGGAGCGGCCGATCACCACCGCATGCCTGCCGGCAAGGTTGGGCAGCACCCGGTCGATCAGCATCTGCGCGCCGCGCGGCGTACAGGGCACGAAGCCCGGCAGGCCGATGGAGAGGCGCCCGGCATTGACCGGGTGGAAGCCATCGACGTCCTTGTCGGGGTCGATCAGGCCCAGCACCTTGTCGGCATCGATCTGCTTGGGCAGCGGCAACTGCACCAAAATACCATGGACGCTCGGATCGGCGTTGAGCTTGCCGACGAGATCGAGCAGGTCCGCTTCCGACGTATTGGCCGGCAGGACGTGCTCGACGCTGCGCAGGCCGCACTCGGCGGTCGCCTTCAGCTTGTTGCGCACGTAGACGGCGCTCGCCGGATCGTCGCCGACCAGCACCACAGCCAGACCGGGAACGACGCCATGGGTCTCTTTCATCTCGGCGGCGCGGGCGGCGATATCCCGGCGAAGCTCGGCGGCGATGGCAAAGCCATCGATAATCTGTGCGACCATGGCGGTGTCCCCTCGTGGCTGGAAACCGGGCCTAACCAGATAAGCCCGGCAAATGCAAGCCGATCAAAGGGATCAATCGATGAAGGTGGCGGCAATGAACGAAACAGCCTGCCGATCGGAATGATCCACCTTCGCACCCCAAGACGGGATATCAGGTGCCCTCCCCCATCCGAGATGGCCCGCCCTCATAGACCGTGATGAGCGAATTCCAGTTATGAATCATATGTATAAGTTGTCATCCTCCGCGCAGGCGGGGGACCTCAGGCAGAATGGAACGCCACAGCAGCATCAGGCGCCCTTTCCTGCCTGAGGTGGTCCGCCTTCGCGGACCATGACAGTTTAACTAATTGTTTTTATTCAGCTTATTCGTGCAAATGATACACTTTGCATGGATTGAGTGCTCAGCTCTCCAGCGCGCCGCCGTCTTTCGCCGTCACCGAGCGGCTATCGCCAACGATCTTCACCAAGTCGTCGCCCACCCGGATGGCGCGGGCGAGCACGCGCGTCAGCACCAGGCCCGGCGCCATGGCATGCACCGGCACCACGGCCGAGGCATCGCCCGGCACCGGGATCAGCTCGGCAATCAGCTGCCCGGCCTTGACCACATCGCCCGGCTTCACGTGGAAAAAGGCCATGCCGCCGACCGGCGCGCGGACCATTTCGACATAGGATTGCGGCACGCCCTTGCCGGTGAACGGTCCAACCAGCGCCGCCGCCGTGTCGGTAATCACGCCGCGCCCCACCAGGAAGCGATAGAGGCCCTCGCCATCCTTCTGCGCCGTCTCCGGCCCAACATCGTGAATGCCCTTCAGCTCCACCGTCGCCACCACGCGGCATTCGAAATTGCCGGCTGAGAGATGCGGCCGGAAGGCGGCCTCATCGAAGGAGGCATCGGTGCCGCCCTCGAAGGTCAGCACGGCGCCACAGTCGAGCGCCGCCGCCAGATCGGCGCTGTGCGGCCACAGCTCCGCGGGCATGTAAAGATAGTTCGGCCCCTCGTTGTCGCAGTGGAGGTCCAGCACCAGATCGGCGTCGAGCGCCAGCGTCTGCAGCGTCGCCTTCAGCCGGCGGTCGCAGGAGGCGGCATCCGATATGGCGAGGAGCGCCGGATCGGGCGTATCGATCAGCGCGAAGGCGCGGTTGAAGTTGGTGCGGCTGCCGTAGAAGAAGCGGCCCTGATGGTCGTCCCACTGGAACTGGTTGAGGCCGATGGGATTGGCGAACGGAACGACCGTGATGGAACCTTTCAGCCGGCCTTCCGCTTCAGCCGCCTTGAGCTTGGGGATCAGCACGTGCAACGCCGCGACGCCCGGCAGCTCGTTGCCGTGCAGCGCCGCCTGCAGATAGGCCTTGGGCGCGGTGGGGTCGGAGCCGGCAAAGCGCAGCACCGTCAGGGAATAGCTGAGGCCCGGCATGTCGCCGGGGATGGTCACAATCGTCTTGTCCATGCCGTCCGTCCGTAAAAAGAGCGGATGCTTCCTAACACTTCGGACGGCGATAAGGCGATGAAAAACAACAGGCTCAGGAGAGGACGACAGCCTCGGCCGGCGCGCCGACAGGCAACGTTCCCGCTGCGAACACCTTGCCGATGCCGATGACCAGCGGCTGATCGGTGGGTACCGAACCAAGCGTCAGGAGATCGGCGAGCCGGTGGCGTTCGAGACGTTGCCCCTTCTGACCGACGGCGAAGCCAAAAGCCACCGGCGTCTCAGGCGCAAGTCCCTCGGCGATCAGGCGGTCGGCAAGCCGTCCGGCGGTGCGGCCGCCCATGTAGACCACCAGCGTCGTATCGGGATCGGCGAGCCCCTTCCAGTCGAGCCCCTCGTCGAGCTCGCCACTCTTGGCGTGACCGGTGACGAAGCGTAGCGAATGGGCGGCGTCGCGGTGGGTGAGCGAGGCGCCGAGCGCGGCGGCCAACGCGATGCCGGCGGAGATGCCCGGCACCACCTCCACGGTGATGCCTTCGGCGGTGAGGCGGTCGATCTCCTCGCCGGCCCGGCCGAACACCATGGGGTCGCCAGCCTTCAGGCGCACGACGCGTTCGCCGGCCCGCGCCAGCTCGACCATCAGGTCGTTGATGTCTTCCTGTCTGCAGGAGGCCTTGCCGCCACGCTTGCCGACGACAACGCGCCGCGCCTCGCGGCGGGCGAGTTCCAGCACGTCGGGCGAAACGAGATCGTCATAGAGCACCACGTCGGCCGATTGCAGCGCCCGCACCGCCTTCAGCGTCAGCAGTTCCGGCTCGCCGGGCCCGGCGCCGACCAGGATCACCCGGCCGGTGTGCTCGGTCGCCCCCGGTGCGCCCTCCGCCTCGGCAATGAGACGCGCCGCGTCGCCCTCCTCCGGCGCCGGCCCGAAGGCGCGCTCGGCAAAGCGTTCCCAGAAATTGCGCCGCGCCGCGCCGGGCGCCAGGCGTAAGGTGACGGCATCGCGGATGCGGGCGGCCAGCGCGCCCCAGGCGGCGACGGCCGGTGGCAGCAGCGTCTCGATGCGGCGGCGGATCGCCTGCCCCACCACCGGCGCAGCGCCATCGGTTGAGATGCCGATCACCACCGGCGAGCGGTTGACGATGGAGCCGAACAACACGTCGCAGGCGTCGGGCTTGTCGATGACGTTGACCAGCGCCCCGGCCGCGTGACCGGCGGCCTGGAAGGCGGCGATCTCGTCAGCTTCTTCGCTGTCCAGCACGGCAAGCGCGCTGCCGGCAAGATCGGCCTCGGCCCAGCTGCGCCGGTTGAGCGTCAGGCGTCCCGGTGGCGTTCCACGCTCCGCCACCGCAACAAGTTCGACATCCGGCGCCTCGGCGAACACTTCGACGTTGCCGCCGGCCGCCGAGAACAGTTCCGCCTTCCAAGCCACCGCCTCCGAACCACCTGCCACCACCACGCGCCGTCCCGTCAGATCGACGAACAGCGGCAGCCGGGCCAGCGGCTGCATGCGGGCCGGAAAGGTGCGGAGCGGGGCGCGTGCGTCGCGCTCGGTCATCTCAGGTCTCCTGGTGAGGGTTTGGCGGGCCTCGTTGCCCTGAGTATCTCATCGACGGAGGGCCGGCAGAAGAACCGCCGTGCCATTCTCCGTCCATAACCGGATTATCGTTGCCCGAATACTGGGATCGACAATCAGGTTTTTCTCGGCCGACCAAACGAACCTCGTGGTCAGGCGTCGTTGCCTGGAGGTTTCGCCGCCGGCCAGTGACGCCCGGGAGATGGAGCGTCGGCGACCGGCGGCGATGGTGCGTTTGGCCCTGTTGTCGGGCCGGTTCCCTTGGAAGGTGCGCCCTTCGGCCCACTCGGAATAAGTAAAAGCAGGAAGCATGCCAGCCGAGCAGCGGTCCATAGCCCCGATAGAAGGCCGCCTTGCCCCGCTCGCCCGGAAACGGCCGCCTATTTCTGGGGCAATTGCCTATCGGTCAGCCAGCCGCGCCCATCGCCAGATCGGCCACCAGATCCATGTCGATCAGCGCGCCGCGCGCCTGGATCACCCGCGAGGCGACCAGGTGGCCATGCCGCACTGCGTCGGCCGGTGACCGGCCGCCAGCAAGGCGCGCCGCGAGATAGCCGGCGTTGAAGCTGTCACCGGCGCCGGTGGTATCCACCGGGTGATCGACGCGCTCGGCCGCCACCCACGTATCGACGCCGGCGGCCCGCACCAGCGTCGGATCGGCGCCGGCCTTGACGATGATCTCGGACACGCCCAGCGCCGCGATGCGGTCGGCCGTGCCCAGGGCATCGGCATCGCCATAGAGTTCGGCATCGTCGGGTGAGGTCGGCAGGGCAATGGTCGCGGCGCGATAGCCTTCGATGATCGCCGCCGCCATGGTCTGGCGGTCCGGCCAGAGGCGCGGCCTGAGGTTGGGATCGAACACCACGGCGCCACCGCGCGCCCGCACCTTGGCGAGCGACTTGAACAGCGTGCGCCGGTGTCCGGGCGACAGGATGGCCAGCGTAATGCCGGAAAAATAGACCACGTCGACATCGCCGAGCGCCGCGTCGAGGCGGGCACCGACCGAGGCAACGAGCTTGGCGGCGGACTCGCTGCGCCAATAGGTGAACGAGCGCTCGGCGCCGTTGAGCGTGATCAGATAGAGGCCGACGGTGCGGTCGGCGATCCGCTCGATGGCCGAGGTATCGATGCCGGCATCGGTGATGAAGCGGACCATCTCGTCGGACAGGGCGTCGGTTCCGACGCCGGTCACATATCTCACCAGCGACTGCCGGCGGTCGAGAAGCGCCCTGAGATACCAGGCGGTGTTCAGTGTGTCGCCGGCAAAGCCGCGTCGATAGAGGTCGCCGGACTGCGGCGCCAGTTCGACCATGCATTCACCGATGCTGGCAAAGCGAGCCGCCATCGTCTCCTCCCAAAATGAGCGGCAGACCCTATGACGTCCCCTGGAAGCGATCAAGGTCGCAACCTGACGTATGGCCTTCAATGAACAGTTCGCTGGGAGGGCCATCGAGGGCCGAATACGACGACGCGCCGGGTGGGGCGCCCGGCGCGTCGATGGTCGGCAGTGGCGGGACGGGGGGAGGAGCAACCCGCCTTAGAGCACGACCAGCGTTTTCTCGATGTTGCCACGCGTCGCATGGCTATAGGGGCAGACGATATCGGCCTTCTTGACCAGATCCTCGACCACGGCGCGGTCGACGCCCGGCACCTTGATCTCCAGCTTGGCGGTGATGCCGAAGCCGGCGCCGTCATCGCGCGGACCGATGCCGATGTGGGCATCGATCGACGCTTCGGCGGGAATGGCCACCTTTTCCTTGGACGCCACGAACTTCAGGGCGCCCATGAAGCAGGCCGAGTAACCAGCCGCGAACAACTGCTCGGGATTGGTGCCCTGACCGCTGTCACCACCCAGCTCCTTCGGCGTCGAAAGCTCGATCTTGAGACGGCCATCGGTGGTTTCCGAATGGCCGGTACGGCCGCCGATCGTATGGGCATGGGCGGTATAGAGAACGTTCATGGCTTCCTCGCCTGTTTGTTTTCCGATGCCGATATAAATTGCGCGCAATTTGATTTCGAGCAATTCACATTCACGTGATCACTAGCGATTTCCACTGGGGAAATGTGACTTGCGCCGTATATTGAACCCGTGCCCGGCGGGACAACGCCGGGGTCTCCGAAAGGTTCCAACTCCGGATCGACATGACCAGCGCCCCAAAGCTCTCCGACCAGCTCTGCTTTGCCGCCTACTCCTTCACCCATGCCCTCAACCGCGCCTATCGGCCGCTGCTCGAACCGCTCGGCCTCACCTACCCGCAGTACCTGGTCATGCTGGTGTTGTGGGAGGCGGACGGGCAGACGGTGAAGGAGATCGGCGAGCGCCTGAAGCTCGACTCCGGCACGCTGACGCCGCTCCTGAAGCGCCTCGAAGCAGGCGGCTATGTGATGCGTCGGCGCGGCAAAGAAGACGAGCGGCAGGTGATCGTCCACCTCACCGACGAGGGACGGGCGTTGTCGGAAAAGGCGGCGGGCATACCGGTCGAACTCGGCTGCGCCATGGGCGCCGAATTGGGCGAGATCGCCGAACTGCGTGAGCGCCTGCTATCCCTCCGCGACCGCCTCAGCGAGGCCGGCTGCGCAGTGGGCGAGCCGGAGGAATGATGGGCGATAGGAGGCGACAAACACGTCGTTCGGGTAACCGAGCCCTATAGCCCCCTCTTCGCCTCTTTCTGCCTGAGATCCGTCGCCTTTGCGAAGGAAGATGACCTACATTATTGTTTTCTGTATATAAATCTGCCATCAACTCTGTTGATCGCCGATATCCGGAAGTCTTACCGAAGACGGTTCGACATGGCACTCGCGCGCCGACAAGTTATTGATACATATATATATAATACTGTCATCCTTGCGAAAGCGAGGACCTCAGGACGAGAAGGTGACGAGGGATGTATCAGGCTCCCTCACGTCGATGGAGCGCTATATCCGCGTCGAGCTCTGTTCTGCCCGAGGTCCTCGCTTTCGCAAGGATGACAGATTTATATATAGGAAACAATTACATAGCGTTTCGCCGTTATCCTGGCGAAGGCCAGGACCTCGGGCAGGAAAAGGCATAACACCGATATACGGCGGCCTCGCCGCCCTCAGGCCAGCCTCAGCCCACCCTCGTCGAACAGATGCAGATCATCAGGCGCGAAGGAGAGACGCACGTTTTCGCCGGTCCGCAAGGCGTGCTGGCCGGCCAGCACCGCCTGCAGGCGCTCGCCAGTGGCGGTGCGGCTATGGATCACCGTTTCAGAGCCCAAGGCTTCGACCAGCGCCACCTCCACCGGCACGCCAGCCTCACCGTCGCCGGCCAGCGAAATATGCTGCGGCCGCAGCCCGACGCTGACCGTCTGCCCCGCCACGGCGCCCGCCGCCGGGCGCGGCAGCGCCACCGTCGTTCCCATCAGCGACACCGACGTCGCCGCCTCCCCCACCTCGACCACACTTCCCTTGACGAAATTCATGCTGGGCGCACCAATGAAGCCGGCAACGAAGCGGTTGGCCGGCCGATTGTAGAGGTCGAGCGGCGTGCCCACCTGCTCGACGCGGCCCTTGCGCAGCACGACGATGCGGCTCGCCAGCGTCATCGCCTCGATCTGGTCGTGCGTCACATAGATCATGGTGGTCTTGAGGCGGTCGTGCAGGGCCGACAGCTCGGCGCGCATGGAGATGCGCAACTCGGCATCCAAGTTGCTGAGCGGTTCGTCCAGCAGAAAGGCGGTGGGATTGCGCACGATGGCGCGGCCGATGGCGACGCGCTGGCGCTGGCCGCCCGACAACTGGCCGGGGCGCCGGCCGAGATAGTCGCCGATCTCCAGCATGCGCGCCGCCTCGGCGATCCGCTTGTCGATCTCGGCGCGTGGCATGCGGGCGTTTTCCAGCCCGAAGGCGAGGTTCTGCCGGACGCTCATATGCGGATAGAGCGCATAAGACTGAAACACCATGGCCAGCCCACGATCGGCCGCCGGCACGCTGTTGACCAGCTTGCCGTCGATGCGGATGTCGCCGCTGGTCGGGCGATCGAGCCCGGCGATCTGGCGCAGCAGCGTCGACTTGCCGCAGCCGGACGGACCGACGAAGACCACGAACTCGCCGTCCTCGATGTCGAGGTCGATGTCGTGCAGCACGCCATGTGCGCCATAGGACTTGCAGACTTTTTCGAGCGTGATCCGGCTCATTTGGCGTGTTCCCTCATTTCAGTCCGGATGTGGCGATGCCGCGCGTGATGAACCGCTGCAGGAAGACGAAGACCAGCACCACCGGGATCATGGTGACCACCGTCATCGCCAGGATGTAGTGCCATTGCACGTTGAGCTGGCCGGCGTAGACGTTGAGGCCGACTTGCAGCGTATAGAGTTGCGACTGGCTGAGCACGATCAGCGGCCACAGGAAGTCGTTCCAGCGCCAGACCACCGAGAAGATGGCCAGTACCGCCAGCGCCGGAGCGGCGAGCGGCAGCACGATGCGCCAGTAGATCTGCCATTCCGACGCCTTGTCCATGCGGGCCGCGTCGATCAGTTCGTCGGGAATGGTCAGCATGTACTGGCGCAGCAGGAACACGCCCGTCGGGGTCGCCACCGTCGGCCAGATCACGCCCCAGAGGGAGTTGAACAGACCGAGCGCCGAGATCATCGAATAGAGCGGCACCATGATCACGCCGAGCGGCACCATCAGCGTACCGACGATGACGATCAGGATCAGCGACTGACCACGAAACTTGTATTTGGCGAGCGCGAAGGCGGCCATCGAGTTGATCAGCAAGGTGACCGCCGTGGCCATCACCGTCACGAACACCGAGTTCCAGAGGAAGCGCAGAAAGTCGAAATGCACGAAGGGCTCGGTGTAGTTGGACGTGGCGAAGGAGACCTTCTCCACCGGCGCGCGGTCGGCGATGTTGACCTTGACGATGGCCCCCGGCGCCTTGGGATCGACCATCTGGGCGATGATGCCGATGCGCCTGACCTCGGCGAGAACGACGGTTCGCCCGTCCGCCTGCCGAACCTCGTAGAGAGGCAGCGGGTGATCGTAGCCGGCAACGCTCACCTCCTCGATCACATAGGGCATCAGCGTCGGCGGGAACTCGGCGAGCGCTGCCGGCGTCTTGAAGGACGACAGAACCAGCCAGACCGCCGGGCCGAACATCACCAGAAGGCCGCCGATCAGCCAGACCCAGGTGACGACGTCGGTCCAGTGCCAGCGGTCGCCGCCGCGACGGCGCGTCAGGAAGGCGAGAACATTGCCCATCACCGTTCTCCCTGCTTCTCATTGCGGCGGGAGGCCGCCATCTGCACCAGCGTCAGCACCACCAGCACGGCGCCCATCAGGATCGACGCGGCGGCGGCAAGGCCGGGATCGCGCAGATCGGACGCGAAGCCCTTCTCGTAGATGTATTGCGTGAGATACATGGTACTGGTGCCGGGGCCGCCGCCGGTCAGCACGTAGGCCTCGTCGAACACCTGCACCGAGCGGATCAGCCCGAGCACCAGCACCACAATGAGATTGGGCATCAGGAGCGGCAAGGTGATGCGGAAGAATACCCGCGTCCGCCGCGTGCCGTCCATCTCGGCGGCCTCGTAGAGATCCTTGGGGATGGCTTGCAAGCCGGCGAGCAGAATGAGGGCGAAGAAGCCGACGCGCGCCCAGATGGTCACGCCGACGGCGGCGGCGAAGGCGGCGTTGCGATCGGTTAGCCAGCTATAGGGCTCGAAGCCGAACAGGTCGTAGAGCACGAGGTTGAGCAGGCCTTGGCGCTGCAGGATCCAGCGCCAGATCAGCCCCACCACCACCGGCGACAGCAGCACCGGGAAGAAGAAGACGGCGCGCCAGAAGCTGCGGCCGATGATCTCGCGATTGAGCACCAGGGCGGTGATCAGCGCCACCAGGATCATCAACGTCACCTGGACCACGACGAACAACGCGGTATTGCGCGCCGAGACCCAGAAGCCATCCTCGACGCAGGAGCTCGGATCGAGATAGCTGCGGCAGTCGAAGATGTCGCGATATTGCGCCGCTCCGACATAGAAGCGTTGAGCGAGGAAGATCTCCGAGCCGCCCGTCATCGAATAGACGAAGTTGATGACGAAGGGCACCAGCACGAAGATGCCGAACACCGCCATGTTCGGCAGCAGAAAGAAGGAGGCCATGCCGGTGAGGCCAGTCAGCCGCTGCCAGGCCCTGAGCGGCACATCGACCACCTGCATGACGGCCTTGACCGGGACCATCATGAGGCCGCTGAGCCGGCTGGCCGGCAGTGCCTCTTTCCCCTCGTGTCGGTTGCTCATGGATTGACCCCGGAAGCTGAGGGAGCCGGCGCGCGCCTGCCGGACGAACTGCCGCCCGGCTTCCGAGGCCGATGCAGTTCACCCGTGAGGTCGGCACGCCGGCCTGTGGTCTCGTGTCTTACTTGGCTTCGGCGACTTTGGCGGCGACATCGGAATCGATGCGCTTGAAGGCGTCATCGAGGCTGATCTCGCCGGCGACCGCCTGGCTCACACGCGTCACCAGCGCACCATAGTAGGTATCCGACCACTTCCAGCCCGGCAGCTTGAGCGCTTCCGGCGATGTGGTGGTCGACGCCGCGACGAAGGCCTGAAGCGCCGCCTTGACCTGCGGGTCGTCGCTCTTGAAGTCGAGGCCGCCGGCGATCACCTCCTTGCTGGCTGGCAGGAACAGCGTGCGCTCGGCAAACTCCTTGGCGATCGGGGTCGAGGCCAGATAGTCCATCACCTTGGCCACGTCCTCGGGGTTCTTGGTGGCCTTGACGGCGACGAGGCCGGCACCGCCCGGCATGCCGGTGCAGGTGGCCGGACCGCAGGGACTGCCCGTCGCCACCCAGTCGAAGGCGTTGCCGATCTTGGAGGCGAAGTTCGGAATCTGCCAGGATCCCGAGTAGTAATAGACCAACTGGCCGTTGATGAAGTCCTCGGAAGCGGCGCGATAGGTGGTGCCGGCCGCCGACACGTAGACGTCCTTGGACGCGGCACCGTCATTGTTCCACTTCACGAAGTCGGTAATGAACGCCTTGGTTCCCGCGTCGATCGGCATCGGCTTGCCGGCGGCGTCCATGTAGCTGCCGCCATAGGATAGCGCTGGCCCGGTCAGGCGATGGCCTGAACGATCGAGAGCGATGGCATAGGGAACCTTCTGATTGTCGGCCACTTTCTTGGCGGCGGCCACCCAGTCGTTCCAGGTCGCCTTGGCGTCCGGCAGCGGTACGCCGGCCTGATCGAACAGCGTCTTGTTGGCAAAGCCACCGGTCAGGGTGATCTGCGTCATGAAACCGGTGATGGCCTTCGAGCCGTCCGGCCGCATCCAGTCGGCTTGGTCGCCGTAGTTCTTGACCCAGAAATCGGCGTCCTTGAGATAGGGCGTCATGTCGAGCCAATATTGCGACAGCGCCTTGAGCGCGGTGACGCGGGCGATATCCGGGCCGTTACCGCCGGCGAGCTGTACCGGCAGCTGATCCTTGACGGTGCCGTAGGCCACATCATCGATGGTGACGTGGATATCCGGATTGGCCTTCATGAAGCGATCGATCAGGTCATGGAAGACCTGGCCTTCCACGCCATCGGAATACCACATGATCCGGACGTCGCCGGCCCAGGCGGTGGACGACAGCAGCCCCATGGCCGCCGCGGCAAGTATGACTTTCCTCATGGTCTCTCCTCCCCATTGAGATGGATGGGTCTCCAGGCCATCCATCGGCGGCTCCGGTCGGAACCGCCTGCTCTTCAACTCGTTCCGGTGAGCGGTCCTGGCGGCAGATGCGCCGCCTCTCCGGCCACGGTCCAGGTGGCGGGATCGATGGTGCGGCGTTCCGCTTCGATGCGACCATCGGCGTGCATGCGCACGCGGCCGTATTCCGGATCGGTGATCGACAGTGTGCCACCGTCCTCTTCCACCAGCGTCAACTCGGCAAAGGCCCGCACGAACGCGTCCGGCGAAGCGTGGCGCGACGCCTGCCCGAGCCGCACGATCCACACCGCCTTGCGACCCGGGAGGCGCAACTCGTTGCCGGCCGTCGGCCCTTCCGCCACCTCCTCGAAGGGCGCGTGCCCCTTGAGCAGAACGAGGCCGTCGCCACAGGCGGCAATCGCCACGTCTCCCTTGACCTCCGTGCGGTCGAAGGCCAGACGCGGGAACCAGCAATGGGTGAAGCCGGGCTGTTCGTCGGCGCAGGAGAAGATCATCACCGCGAGGCCGCGATAGTGGTGCAGGCGCGGCAGGGCGCCGGAACCACCCCAGTAGGACGGACGGCCATAGCCGCTGTGGATCACCTCGCCGGGGTGATTGATCCAGATCTGCGCGTCGGGATTGGCGCCGAGCCGCATATGCAGCACCGTTTCCTGATAGCCCCACTCGCCCCAGCGATAATGGGCAGCGCTTCCCGCGGCAAAGGCAGCCGTCTTGTAGTGGTAGAGCTTGGCCATGCGGTTCTGGCCTTGGGCGAACACCCACTCCTGGGCGCCCTCGCCGGCAAAATCGGCAACCGCGGTAAGATCGGGCAGTTCAAGGCCATGATCGCGCAGGCAGAGTGCCAGTTGCGGCAGTGCGTGCACGCGGCGGCCAAAATTGCCCTTGCCCCAGAGAAGCCGGGCGACACCCGACAGTTCCAGCGATGATGAAGCGCGCAACGTGTGTTCGTAGGAGCGCCCCTGAGCGCCGGTCAGCACGCCATGATGGGCCGACCGCGCAATGACGGTGACGAGGCGGGCGATCGCCTTACCGGCCCGGCCGCGTACATCGGCGTCCGGCGCCAGCGCATAGAGCGCGGTGAGGCCCTTGAAATCGATGGGGAAATAGGGCGCCGAATTGAACTCGGCCATCTCCCATTCCTCGAAATGATCGAGCCAGGCCCGCACCCGGGCGAGGCCCACCGCGCTCTGCTCCCGGCCCGTGCGGCCGGAGCGTACGAAGCGATCGTCCGGCAGCAGCGCGCCGGCCAGATAGGCGGCGGTGTGGAACAACAGCGCGTGGTTTTCCGAGAAATACCACTGCACGTCGTTGCCGGGTTCGTCCATCCAGTAGCGATAGGCGAGAATGGCCCGGTCAACCCGCGCCCGGACATCCGGCGCCATGTCCTTGCCATAGACGATCCGGCTCCACAGCAGCGGCACCAGGGCGAAGTCGGCGCAGTCGTGACAGTCCTCGATGGTCGGCAGGAAGGACATGATCATGGCGTCGGTGTCAGCGCCCGGCCGGCCTGAGGCGAGGCGCGCCAGCGCCGTCACCGTATCGGCCTCGCCGTGCAGGGACACCTCATCGAGCGCCTCCCTGACACGCGCCTCAAACGTGGCCGGCGCCACGCCCTGGCGGACCGTGTGGCAGATCTCGACGCCGAACACCCGCGTTGCCGTGAAGGCGCCGACACTGAGGGCGACATGGAAATGGCGGAAGTCGGCCGGCAGCGTTTCGGCTCCGGCGAGCACGAGGCGGCCGGCCCCGGCTTCGAGGCGCGTCTTGAGATGTGGCTTGTCCTCCCGCGACATGAAGTCGCCTTCGATGACGATCGAAGCATCCGCCGCAAAGGACAGCGGCGCGGGGATGATGAGCGCCAGATTCTCGTTCTTGTAGACCGGCCGCTCGAAATGCATGCCGTCAAGCGCCGCTTCCAGTTCGGCCGCCGCCTCGGCCTTCACCGGCAAAGGCAGCGCCTGTTCGGCGGCCGGACCGGCGATATAGTCGAGTTCGAAGAAATAGCGGGCGTCGCGTTCGGCGAGATCGTCGAACCAGATGGCGACGTCGTTGAGCCCAGCCTTCAGGGTGACGGGGAAATCCTTCTTGACCTCGAGGTTGCGGATATAGTCGGCCATGAAGCCCACTTCCACGCCGTTGACGAAGAGGATGGCGCCACCGCAGGTGCCGAGGCGCAGCAGCGCCTCGCCGGCGCTCTCGGCCAGGATCGCGGTGCGCGCCCAGGTGCCGATCGCCGTCGGACGGAACCAGAAGCCGGAGAGATCGACGCGCGGCGAGCCGAAGGGCAGCCAGAAGCGGTCGAGCCGGAAGTCGGCCGTGATTGCCGGCCGCCGTGTGCGCCGTTCGAGGCCGAAGGCGGTGCGGCAGGGATATTCGTGCGGAATGAAGTTCTTGTGCTTGGTCAGGAAGAAGAACGGATCCATCTCGCCCTGCATGGGCTGATCCGGCACGTCGTAACGCGCTTCCTGCGTGGCACCGAGCTGCCAATAGGTGATTGGCGCGCCCGATGGCAACGGACGGCGAAGATGATCGAGAGAAGACGACACGGTTGTGCTCATTTGAGATCTGCCACGGCAACGGGACTGACGTCGGTATAGGCCTGATTTTCGCCGGTCATGCCCCAGACGAAGGCATAGGGGCCGGTGCCGGCGCCCATATGGATCGACCAGGCCGGCGACAGGACCACGTCGCCGCCAGCGACGATCAGGCTGCGCGTCTCGTCCGGCCGGCCCATCAGATGGATCACCCGATCCTCGGGGGTGAGGTCGAAATAGCAATAGGCTTCCATGCGCCGCTCGTGGAGGTGCGGCGGCATGGTGTTCCAGACGCTGCCGGGCGCCAGATCGGTGATGCCCATCAACAGCAGGCAGGAGGGCGCAACCTCGGGGTGGATGTACATCCGGAGACGCCGCTGGTTGGAGCGTGTGGCATCGCCGAGGTCGAGCGGCTTGGCCTCGCTCTGAGGGATCAGACGGTGCGGGATGTCGCGACCGGCCGGCACCGAATTCATGTAGAAGCGGGCCGGCTTGGCGGCATTGGCGCTTTCCAGCGTCACCTCGCGGGCGCCGCGCCCGACATAGAGAATGTCGCGGCTGCCGAGCGCGAAAGTGGCGCCGTCCACCGTCACGCGGCCGGAACCGCCAAGGTTGGCGATGCCCATCTCGCGGGCGGTGAAGAACAGCGGCGTGCCCACCTCGGCGCCGTCGCCAAAGGTCAGCGGCGTATCCGTGGGCATGGCGGCGCCGACGATCAGCCGGTCGATATGGGTGTAGGCGAAGTGGATTTCGCCCGGCCGGAACAGACCCTCCACCAGGAATTCCGCCCTGAGGCGTTTGGTGTCGAAGCCGGCGACGTCGGTCGGCGAGGCGCCATAGATCACGCGCATGGTCATCGTCTCAGATCCTCAGATTCCGACGTGATGCAGCCCTTCGGCCAGGCAAAGAATGGCGAGCGCCTGCCCGTAGCCGGTGGGCTGGATGGGAATGTCTTTGTAGAATTGCAGATCGTGGCCCATGCGCGTGCCGTAGGACACATTGGCCACCGTTCCGTCCGGACCGATATCGGCCATGACGCGGGCGAGCGCCCTGAGGCCGGCCTCGCGGCAGCCGGCAGGACCGATGTCAAGGCGCGCCGCCTTCATCAGGCCGTAGCCGATGGCGGCCGTCGCCGAGGTTTCCTCGTATGAGGAGGCATCGTCGAGCAGGGTGTGCCAGGCGCCGGACGGCGCCTGCAGGGGAAGAAGGGCGGATATCTGCGCTTCCAGCACACCCAGGAGGAAGGTGCGCACCGGCGCCGGAATATCCGCCAGTTCGATGAGATCCAGGATGGCGACGGTGATCCAGCTGTTGCCGCGCCCCCAGAGGGCTCGGGCGAAATTGTGCCGGCCGTCGAAAGTCCAGCCGTGGAACCACAGGCCGGAGTGGGGATCGGCGAGATAGCGGGTGTGCAGCAGGAACTGGTGGCAGGCTTCGTCGACGAGATCCTGCCGGCCGCTGGCCTCGCCATAGGAGGCAAGGAACAGCCCGACCATCACCAGCGTGTCGTCCCAGAGTTCCTGATCGTTGATCTTGTCGGAGACGATATGCGGCAGCCCCCGCTCGGGCGTGCGCGGCATGGCCAGCACCCGGTTGGCCCAGTCGTCCATCACAGGCTGCCAGCGCGGATCGCGGGTTTGCCGCCACAGGAGCGACAGCGCCAGCATCGGCGCGGTGGTGTTGACGTTGAGAGACGGCAAGCCAGCGGCGAGGCGGGCTTCGTACCAGGCTTCGATCACGGCGCGCAGCTTGACGTCGCCGCTGTGCTGCCAGAGACGGACCAGCCCGTAGAGCCCGATGCCCTGCGGCCATTCCCAGGAGTGAAAACTGATATAGTCGCCCGCCGTTCCGTCGAGATTGGGCTCGTTGAAGCGCCCGTCATGGCGCAGCTTCGTCATGCCATCGACAAGCAAGGTCAGTCGTTCACGCAAAGCGTGCCCGTCGAGGATCATGTCTCGCCTCCCAACGTTCCTCCGCCGCTTCCTGTGCCCTCAGCATCCCGTGCGGCTTGATCGAAGCGTCTCATAGGAAAAAAACTTGCGCAATCTGAAAATTTTTTGCAGTTTGACGCGAAGACAGGGATCGCCGAGATGAACAGGATCGGGAAACGGGGGAAACCCAGCCGCAAGGTGCGCCTTGAAGACATCGCCGAGCGCTGTGGCGTGTCGCTCAGCACGGCGTCGCGCGCGCTGGCCGGCGAAAAGGGCGTTCGTGCCGAGATCCGCGCCCGGGTGACCGAAGTGGCCAAGAGCCTGAACTACGCGGTTCCCACGTCAATCGCCGGCCGCAAGATCGTGCTCGCCGCCTCCAGCGTCGCCATGGTCGACTATGTGCGCAACCAGTTCACCTACCATGTTCTGGAGGGGCTGAATGCCCGCGCCCAGGCGCTCGGCGTGGAGATCGTCACCCGGCCGATCGCCGATCCCCGCCACGACATCGGCTCGCTCGAAGCGGCGCTGGCCGACGACGACATCGCCGGCTTCCTGTTCCTGACGCTCGACGACGAGGACATGCTGTCGCTGACGCGCGGCTTCGGCAAACCGGTGGTGCTGGTCAACGGCGACGACCCGCTGATGCGGCTGTCGAGCGTGACGCCCTGCAACCGCTCGGGCGCCCGTGCCGGTGCCGAGCACCTGATCGAGTTCGGCCATCGCCGCATCCTGTTCCTGATGCGGCGCGGACGGCGGACCATCGAGCGGCGCTTCGAGGGGTGGCGCGACGCCCTGGCGCAGCACGGCTTCGATTGCGACGCCGACCTAGTGGTGGAAGTCGACGACTGGCTTCCGGAACTCGCCGCCGACGCGCTCGCCGCCCGGATCGCCGAGCGCGGGCTCGACTTCACCGCCGTGCTGACCGCCGGCGACAGCCTGGCGATCGGCGCGATGTTGGGGTTGACGCGGGCGGGCCTGCGGGTGCCGGACGACGTGTCGGTGGTCGGCATGGACGACCTGCCGCAGTCGGCTTTCATCAGCCCGCCCCTGACCACCGTCCACATCCCCATGCGCGAAATCGGCGCCACCGCGCTCGACCTGCTGCTGGACGCCATCGACGGCTTCGGCACCCCCGCCCGCCGCCTCGAACTCGCCTGCCATGTCGTGGAACGACAGTCGGTGGCACATCCCCGTGAACAACTCGATCTTCGGCAAATTTCTTAATCTCGGAGCGCGCGACCACTCAACCCCACCCAGATGGAATAAGTTGGAGCAAGTTTTGATGGCTTCTGCCACCAGGACGAGGCTAGCTTGGTCAACTGCAGAAATAGACGAAATGGCGCGCAAAAGAGCCTCCTTGTCATATCTCTGAACCAGAGCATCCACGCCTCCGCATAGCTCTCATGTGCCGCTTTGCCTTGACTTCTGGGGCCCGAAGCCTCATGTGAACGGCAACGGGTGGCATGCCGCCCTCACCTTACGGCCGCGTGAACGGATCGGTTTCGATCCCAGGCCGTCCCTCCTCCCAAGAATTGGCCCGATCACGCGGGGCCGGTTGCTCCCCGCGAACGTCACCGGCTTTTCCGCCGGCGATGACGCTTGGTTTTGAAAGCAGTTTTCCCTTTGACGTCTTTTTCCGACTTCGGCCTTGCCGACACACTGAACCGCGCCCTTACCGACGCGGGCTATGAGACCCCCACCCCCATTCAAACGCAGGCGATCCCCGACCTTCTGAAGGGTCGCGACCTCCTCGGCATCGCTCAGACCGGCACCGGCAAGACCGCTGCCTTCGCCCTGCCCATCCTGCAGCGCCTCGCCCCCGGCCGTCCGGCCCAGCCGCGCCGCGTCCGCGCTCTCATCCTGTCGCCGACCCGCGAACTGGCCACCCAGATCGCCGAGAGCTTCAAGCTCTATGCGCGCTACATGAACCACATGTCGGTCGCCGTTGTGTTCGGCGGCGTCGGCCACCGTCCGCAGGAAGATCGCCTGAAGCGCGGCGTCGACATTCTCGTCGCCACCCCCGGCCGCCTGATGGACCACATGGCCGCCGGCATGGTCTCCCTTGAGTCGACCGAGATCTTCGTGCTCGACGAAGCCGACCAGATGCTCGACATGGGCTTCGTCCAGCCGGTGCGCCGCATCGTCAAGACGCTGCCCAAGGCGCGCCAGAGCCTGTTCTTCTCGGCCACCATGCCGAAGGAAATCGGCCAGCTGGCCGGCGAGATGCTGTTCAACCCGGTCACCGTCTCCGTCGCCCCGACCGGCACCACCGTCGAGCGCGTCGAGCAGCGGGTGATCCACGTCGAGACCGCCGCCAAGCGCCGGTTGCTGCTGGACGTCATCGTCGCCGAGAAGCCCGAACGCGCCCTGATCTTCACCCGCACCAAGCACGGCGCCGACCGTGTCGTCCGCCAGCTCGGCCAGGACGGCGTCGAAGCGGCGGCGATCCACGGCAACAAGAGCCAGGCCCAGCGCGAGAAGGCGCTCGCCTCCTTCAAGGCCGGCTCGACGCCGATCCTCGTCGCCACCGACATCGCAGCGCGTGGCATCGACGTCACCGGCGTCAGCCACGTCATCAACTACGACCTGCCGAACATTCCGGAGAGCTACGTCCACCGGATCGGCCGCACGGCGCGCGCCGGCGCGTCCGGCATCGCCATCTCCTTCTGCGCCGAGGACGAGCGTCCTTTCCTGAAGGACATCGAGAAGATTACCCGCCAGAAGATCCCGGCCGAAGATCGTCGCGGCACCATCGCGCTCAGCGAGAAGACCGACAGCTCCGAGCGCGGCGAACGCCCGTCCGGCAAGCGTCCGCAGCCGCGTGGCCGCCGCCCGGTCGCCGCCGCTCCGGCTTCGGCCGAACAGCAGCGGCGCGATGCCATGCCCGCGGCCAAGGCACGCCAGCCCGGCGCCGCCAAGCCCTCGCACGCTGCCCATGGCAAGCCGGGCCAGGCCAAGGCCCCGCAGCGGCCGGCCCATCGCGACACCGGCGCCAGCGAGGAAACTCTCGGCCGCGTCGGCTTTCTCGCCGGTCGTGACGGCATGAAGCGCAAATCAGCCACCGACGATCGCGGCAGCCGCAACGGGCGCTGACCCCAAAGAAGCAACATTGCCCCTCGCTTGCCTCCGGTCCTATAACCGGCCGAGGCAAGCGAGGGAGCGACAAGATGACCTGTGAGGCACGGACCAACCGTTACGATGAGATGATCTACCGCCGTGTCGGGCGGTCCGGTTTGAAGCTGCCGGCAATCTCTCTCGGTCTCTGGCAGAACTTCGGCGAGAATTCGCCTATCGAGCGTGGCCGCGCCATCTGCCGCACCGCCTTTGACCTCGGCATCACCCACTTCGACCTCGCCAACAACTACGGCCCGCCGCCCGGCACCGCCGAGGAAGCCTTCGGCAAGCTGATCGCCAGCGACTTCCGCCCCTATCGCGACCAGATGATCGTCTCGACCAAGGCCGGCTATGGCATGTGGCCCGGCCCCTATGGCGAATGGGGCAGCCGCAAATACCTGATCGCCTCGCTCGACCAGAGTTTGAAGCGGCTCGGCCTCGACTATGTCGACATCTTCTATTCGCACCGATTCGATCCCGAGACGCCGCTCGAGGAAACCATGGGCGCGCTCGACCATATCGTCCGGTCGGGACGCGCGCTCTATGTCGGCATCTCCTCCTACAATTCCAAGCGCACCCGCGAAGCCCTAGCCATCCTGAAGGCGCTCGGCACGCCCTGCGTCATCCATCAACCCAGCTACTCGATGATCAATCGCTGGGTGGAGGAAGATGGCTTGCTCGACACCATCGAAGAGCTCGGCGTCGGCTCCATCGCCTTCTCGCCGCTCGCTCAGGGCATGCTGACCGACAAATACCTCAAGGGCGAGGCGCCCGAGGGCAGCCGTGGCGCCCGCAAGGGTCCGCTGAAGCCGACGTTCCTCAGCGAAGAGAACCTCACCCGCATCCGCGCCCTTGACGACATGGCCAAGGCGCGCGGCCAGACATTGGCCCAGATGGCGATTGCCTGGGTGCTGCGCGGCGGCCGCGTCACCTCGGCGCTGATCGGCGCCAGCCGGCCGGAACAGGTGGTCGACTGTGTCGGCGCCTTGAAGAACCTTGATTTCTCGGCGTCCGAACTCGCCGAGATCGACGCCCACGCGCCCGACCTCAACGTCAACATCTGGGCCGCCTCGGCGGAGCGCCAGGGACCAGCGAGGTAGACCCTCCTCGCAAAAGAAAAGGCCCGGACGAGCCGGGCCTTTTCCTCAAACCCCGAAGGGAATGATATTACCACACGCGAACGAGGCGGGTGACGGCGGTGAAGTCGTTCCAGTTGTTCTGGCGGCCGTAATCGACTTCGCCCTGCAGGTCGAGGCCCGGAGCCAGCGTATAGTCGGCGCCGAGGTTGGCGTAGAGGAAGTCGTCAGCGGCGCTGGCGCCAGCGGCATCGACGATCTGGTAGCGAACGCCGGCATAGACGTTCAGGGGATCGGTGACCTGATACGAAGCGGCCAGGGCCAGATCGGTGATGTTCGAGGCGTTGAAGCCGGCAATGTTCTTCAGGTTGGTGCCGTTGTTGCCGCCATCCGTGTAGGCGGCCCAGGTGCGCAGCGACAGCTTGTCGATGAGCTTCAGGTTGGCAGTGGCCTTGACGCCGAAGATGTCGTTCTCGTCGTGATCGAAGGTCCGGTAGACACCCGACACGTCGAAGCTGCCCCAGGACTGACCGGTGATGCCGATGATGGCCGAGGTCTGCAGACCAGCCTGCTGACCAGCCTGCCAAACGGTCGGACGGCTGATGCTGTCGCTATTGCTGTAAACGCCGGCGCCGACAAAGAAGCCGCCACCAAGCTTGTCGACCAGAACACTGGCGCCAACGGCGGTGTAGTCGGCGGGAGCCCAGGTCGAATCGTTGATGCCATAGAGGCCGTCGCCATTGCCGACTTCGTCCTGACGACCAACCGTCACGTAGCCAACCTGAATGAAGGCCTGGCTGAGGGTGATGCCGTTGGTCGAGTTGGTATCGATCTCGAAGTACGAACGGACGGTGCCGAGGTCGGAAGCCGTACGGGCATCGAAGCCGACCTTGGCGTCGGCGCGGAACGCGACATTGTCGACGCTGGTATTCGCCGAGCCACCGTAGTTGTGGTAGGTCACGCTGGAACGAACGCGGCCCTTGAGACGCAGGCAGGTCTCGGTGCCGGGGATGTAGAAGAAGCCGGCGCCGTAGGCGTCGCAAACCTTCACGTAATCAACGGCGGCCGGAGCAGCATCGCCCGGCAGGTCGGCAGCGTAAGCGCCCGTGGCGACCATCAGGCCGGCGGCGGTACCAAACAGAATGCTTTTCAAATTCATCTTTATCTCCAGAACCGTGAGCGGACCCCTTCCCCGCTGGCGAGCAGCGCGACCGCAACCATCGCGGAATGGCCCCGTTTACGACCGCGCCCTGACCGTCCGGCTCCCCAGCCCGACCCATCCGAAAGCGGCGGCGAGTTTCGCGCTAACGAAGCTCACCGCCGCTTGATTGCCGATCCAGACATAACCTGCAATGTCATAATTCACGAGATCACGTCACAATTAGAGTCAAATAATCCATGTTGTAAAAAAGCAACTATGCATGCTTAGACACGAAATTTAGGCGGGAAAGAAGTACGCGCCATCCAAACCTGCAATCATCTGGCGCTTCTTCGCAAAAATGTCATATTTCATATAGATATACATACACATAGATGACCTTCACAACTCTTGGTAGACTCGAGAAAATCGCTGGAAGACAGAATCCAGACCAGATAAAACTGGATTATTCCAACGCCTCTCATCGGAGAAGCGCATACGGCAGGGTTTCGGCATAACGCAGAGAATGGCTGGTTCAGCAAAATAATCTATGTATATTTATGCTGATATCCGGGACGCCACTCTCCGGACCAATGTCTGGTGCAGCCTTGCTTCGAACGAAAAGCGAATGGCCGCCACGATGGCAGGACTCAACGGTCGCGGTGCCAGGGAACAAACGCCCGGCGGCACCATCCCTGGCAGGCCGATGTGACAGCCGTGTAACAAACTGAGGGATAATCTCGCTTTCAACGCCTGAGGCTGGCGAGAAAGCCAAATAGGACAGAGGCGACAGGCAGGGGACGATTGGCCTCTGCCCTCACTCAGCCGCCAGCGACGTCCGCATGGAAGCGGTGGCCTCGATGAAGCCGCCGCCCAGAACGCGCGCCTCATCGCCGGGGCCGTCATAGAGCACGCAGGCCTGCCCTGGAGCGATTCCCTGCTCGCCGTCCAGCAATTCGACGGCAACCCGCCGGCCCTGACGGACGATCATCGCCGCCTGTGGCGGCCGCGACGAACGCACCTTGGCGAACACCGTGCGGCCGCTGTCGATCTCGGCATCCAGTGTGCTGCCGCCGATCCAGTTGAGGTCGCGCAGCGCCAGCCGATGGGTGATCAGCGCCTCCCGCGGCCCCACCACCACCTGACGGCTGGCGGCATCGAGCCGAATGACGAACAGCGGCTCGCCGGTGGCAACGCCCAGGCCCTTCCGCTGACCGACGGTGAAATGAATGATGCCGGTATGCCGACCGAGCACCCGGCCATCGACGTGGACGATGTCGCCGGCCGCCACCGCTTCCGGCTTCAGCTTCTCGATGACGTCGGCATACTTGCCCTGCGGCACGAAGCAGATGTCCTGGCTGTCGTGCTTGTCGGCCACTTCCAGGCCGAGGTCGCGAGCGACCGCCCGCGTTTCCGGCTTGGTCAGGCCGCCAAGCGGAAAGCGCAGGAAGTCGAGCTGGTCCTGGGTGGTGGCGAACAGGAAATAGCTCTGGTCGCGGTCGAGATCGACCGGCCGGTACATGGCGCGATGGCCATCGACGAGGCGCGAGCGCACGTAGTGGCCGGTGGCCAGCGCCTGCGCACCGAGATTGCGCGCCGTATCCAGAAGGTCGGAGAACTTGACCGTCTGGTTGCAGGCAACGCAGGGCACAGGCGTTTCGCCGGCGATGTAGCTCTCGGCAAAGCGGTCGATCACCGCCTCGCGGAACCGGCTCTCGTAGTCGAGCACGTAATGCGGAATGCCGAGGCGCGCCGCCACGTCGCGGGCGTCGTGAATGTCCTGGCCGGCGCAGCAGGCCCCCTTGCGATGAATGGCCTCGCCATGGTCGTAGAGCTGCAGCGTCACGCCGACGACATCATAGCCCTCGCGTTTCAGGAGACCGGCGACGACGGATGAATCGACGCCGCCAGACATGGCGACGACGATACGGGTGTCCTCTGGGCGGCCTTCGAGATCGAGCGAGTTCAGCATGACGTCTTTCCGGCGGATGTCCGGCGCCGACACTGCCGGCCCGCTCCGCTCTCAACTCGTTCCTAATAGCCGCTTTGGCCGGCAAGCTCCAGAGCCGCGCCGGCATGGCTGGGTCAATTCTGCCGGGTAACGGCAAAGCTTGCCGCCCGCCTGGACGGGCAATGGCAGCACCATCCAGAACGACGCCCAAGAAAATCTTTTCAAATGAAGGGGTTGAGAGCCGATCGACCAGCCAGAGCCATTGGCCTTTTCCTTGCATTCAGGAGAGGGACTGAGTTTGTCTCGCGTGTAACGGATTCGTCCATGGCCACCGTCGCTCCCGTTCTGCCGCTTCCCCAGACCGCCGCCCCATCGCCGGCGACCACGCCCAGCGTCGCCGTCGTCAAAGGCGTCGGCAATGATTTCCGTGACATGGTGGCCGACGCAACCGACCACGAGCCGACCAGCCAGCCGGCCTCGCCCCGCGACACCACCGCCCCGCAACGGACCGACCGCACCGAGAGCGCCTCTGGGCGCCGAACCGATGGCGCCTCCGACCGCCGTGCCGACCGCGCGGATCGGGGGGATGATGCTTCCGAACGCCGCGCCGACCGGAACGAGGCCGCGCCGCCGCGCCGAGCCGGCCGGCGGGAGCCCGCCGCGCCCACCGATGCCGCCGCGAACACGCCCGACAACACGGACCCAACCGCCACAGACGCCGCCGCCACCGATGAGGCAGCCGACAGCGACCCGGCCGCGACCACCCAGCTCACCGCCGTGCCGCTCGACATTGCCAATTTCTGGTCCGCCTATGCCGGCCTGCAATCCGATGGCGATGGCGATGCCGTCATCGCGCTCAACGCGGTCGCCACGCCCGCCGTCGCCACGCCGACGCTCCAGGCGCCCGCGGCGGCCGAGGCTTTCCAGCAAGCGCTCGCCGATGCGACCACCGGTGCCGCAACGCCCGCGCAACCCCAGCCGACCGCTGCCAACGCCGATGCCGCGACCACCGCTCCGGCGGACGCGACGGCTGCCGCCGCTTCGATCGCCAATGCCGCTGCCTCGTCGAGCGACGACGCAGCGCTGGCTGCGCTCAACACTGCCATGACATCTTCCGTGGCGCAGCAACCGGCGCAGGCGCAGCCCACCGCAGGCGAGCCCGTCGCTACGCAGCCCCCCGCGGGCCAGCCCGTCCCGACGCAAGCTGTGGCGACGCCCCCTTTGGCCGCCGATCAGACCGCCGCCCTGGCCGCCGCGATGCCGGCGGCCGTGCCCAGCGAGACGACCAGCACAACCGTGGCCGCCATCGCGCCGGGCAGCGCCTCCGTCCCGGCCGGCGCGCCGGTGCCGCCGGTTATCCCGCAGGCCACCTCGACCACCGAGCCCCCGAAGTCCGGCAAGGCGTCGACGACGCCCGTCGTCGACACGACCGCGACGCGCCAACCGTCCACCGACGCGACCACTCCTCTCCTTACCGTGCCGTCCGATAGCGTGCCGTCCAAGGATGCCGTACAGACGACTTCGGCCACCGCGGCGACGCCCACGCCGACCGACAAGCCTGCCACCGACGCGCCGAAGGTCACCGTCACGCCGGCCGCGCCTACCCCGGCCGCCAGCAACGTCACCACCGCGTCCGCCGCCCTGCCGGTCGTCGATGCCGACACCACGGTTGCGCCGTCTGCGAACGTCGCCGACGCTCAGGCCAACACGACGCTCAAGCCGGCGGCCGCAACCGACAAGCCGGCGACGCCGACGCCAACCGCTTCCCCCAGCGATGACGGCGCAACGGCGGCCGACGATACCACCCAGCCGGCGATGACGGCGCGCATGCCCCAACCGGCCGCGCCCAACGGTCAACCTTCGGCCCCCACCACCACTGTCGCGTCCACCGACGTGACCGCCAGCGATGCGACGGCCGCCGCCGGTGCCATCGCGGCGGCCGCCAACATCAAGCCGGTGACCGCTAAGGCCGCAGGATCAGAGAAGTCCGCCACGGCCACCGACGCCACCGGTGAACGCACATCGGCCAGCGACAACGGCGCCGCCCCCAACCAGGCCGCCGACAATGGGCTTGCCAAGCCGAAGACGGTAAGCGGCGTCTCGAGCGCGGCTCGCACCTTCGCTGACCGCCTGCGCGACGTCGGCGCCGGCGCGACGCAGTCCGATACCACCGGGACCCTGACCGCCGCCGTGCCAGCCGGCCAGACCGGCACCACCACCGCGACGACTTCCACGGCAACGGCCACCGCCACCGGCGCCGCCGTCAAGTTGGAAGACGTCGGAGCGACCATCGCTCGCCACGTCAAGGCCGGCGACACCAGCTTCTCGGTGCGGCTCGATCCGGCCGAACTCGGCAAAGTCGACGTCAAGGTGGATTTCTCCGCCGACGGCAGCGCCAAGGCCCATCTGGTGGTCGAGCGCCGCGACACCTTCGATGCGCTGTCGCGCGACCAGCGGCATATCGAGCAAACGCTGCGCGATGCCGGCTTCGAGGTGAAGGACGGTTCGGTGTCGATGTCGATGCGCCAGGATGGCGGCCAGGACCGGTCGGCCTCCTTCGCCCGCCAGGAACAGCAACAACAGCAACAACAACAGTCCCGTCAGGCCCAGGCGAACGCCCCCGTCAGAGTCAGGACCGAGGATGATGGCCAGCCGGCCGCAAGCCCCGTCGCCTATCGTGCGCGCGGCACTGGCCGCGTCGATATCAGCGTCTGAGTATAGAGTTTCAGGAGACGATCATGAGCGTATCCGGCGTCGGTAACTCCTCGAAGACCACGAGCACCAAAGACACGGCCTCCGCGGCGACCAATTCGCTGACATCGAACTATACGACGTTCCTGACGCTGCTCACCACTCAGCTCAAGACCCAGAGCCCGCTCTCGCCGATGGACGTCAACAGCTTCACCCAGCAGCTTGTCCAGTATTCGGCGGTTGAGCAGCAGATCCAGACCAACTCGAACCTCAAGTCGATGATGGACACACTGACCTCGAGCGCGGCGCTCCAGCTCGTCAACTACGTCGGCAAGTCGGTCACCGCCTATTCCGACACCACCAAAATGGACAGCGGCAAGGCCAACTGGACCGTGAACGCGTCGGCCGCCGCGCCGGGTTCCAAGGTGACGATCACCGACGAAAACGGTGGCGTGGTCTATCAGGGCAGCACCGACCTCAAAGCTGGCAACAACGCCTTCACCTGGGATGGCAAGGGCAGCAACGGCGCCGACTACAGCTCGTCCACCGGCGCCTTCACCATCGCCGTCAACGGCACCGACAGCACCGGCAAGGCGGTCACCATCACCACCGAGATCACCGGCAAGGTGCAGGCCGTCGATACCTCCTCGGCGCAGCCCTATATCAAGGTCAATGGCCATCTGCTGCCGCTATCGGCGTTGACGGAAGTCTCCGTCTGACGGCATCCGACCCGCCGCGTCCTTCATCCGTCAAGCCGCCGCCGGCCGTTCCAGGCCGGCGGCGGCTTTTCTTTTGTCAAAAGACCAATCGTCGTCCCAAATATGTAGTGATCCGCACAGCCCGGCTTCATTGCAAAATGGGTCGGCGCCCTCCCGATCGTGCCATTCAGGGCGGCCCCGTTAATCTTTCCAAGGGAAAAGTACATCTTTTCCGCGACAGGAAGGCTCAATTCCTAAACGGCGGCAAACCGAGAGCTTTCGGCAAGTCGTTCAAAATCTTACCGAATTCTTGCGAGGGAGTTAGGCGTTTTTTAAACGGCTTGGTTTAGGATGCTCTTCTGAAGGTCAGATTTGTGTGAGAGTAGAATGACCGAACAGATGCGTCCGCGCGTAAAATACGTCATTGGGCCCGATGGAAGCCCATTGACGATTGCCGATTTACCGCCTGAGGGCACCCAGCGTTGGGTGATCCGCCGTAAGGCTGAGGTGGTAGCTGCCGTTCGTGGCGGCCTCCTGTCGTTGGAGGAAGCCTGCAAGCGCTACACCCTTACCGTCGAAGAATTCCTGTCCTGGCAGCAGTCGATCGACAAGCACGGCCTTGCCGGTCTCCGGGCGACACGGGTTCAGCAATATCGCCCCTGACGGGGTCTTTCGATGCTATTTTCGAAAGGCGACCGATCCTCGCGGATCGGTCGCCTTTGCCTTTTTGGGGCAGATTTCTCCCCACCCGGCAAAAAATGCCGTGAATAATGCAAATCTTCATAAACCGGTTTTGGCGGAATTCCGCCAATCGCACCGGGCGGGCCGCCCGGCGTTAATAACTTGTTTACCATAAGCGTGTGGAAGTAATTGCCGCCTTGGTCCACGGCGGCGATGACGATTCACGCCGCGTCGAACAATGGGGAACCGGCGTGGGTGGATTTGGAGATTTCTTGAAGAGCCTGGGGCCAAGCCGGCTGGCGGCGATGGGCGCCGTGGCGCTGGGCCTCGTCGGCTTCTTCGTCTTCATCGTGCTCCGTTTCTCGGCCATCCAGCAGGTGCCGCTCTATACCGGCCTCAGCATGGACGATTCGGCGTCCATCGTTCAGCAGCTCACCTCGGCCGGCACCGCCTTCACCCTGAAGGACAATGGCACCACCATTCTGGTCGATGAGACCAAACTCGATCAGACGCGCATGTCGCTTGCCCAGCAGGGCCTGCCGGCCGGCGACAGCGTCGGCTACGAGATCTTCGACAAGACCGACGCTCTCGGCACCACCTCCTTCGTGCAGTCGGTGAATGCGCTACGCGCTCTCGAAGGCGAGCTGTCGCGCACCATCCGCACCATCCGTCAGGTCGATCAGGCGCGCGTCCATCTGGTGCTGCCGGAGAAGCAGCTGTTCCGCAAGGACGAGCAGAAGCCCACCGCCTCCATCGTGCTAAAGACGCGCGGCACGCTGGATCCCGGCCAGATCCGCGCCATTCAGCACCTCGTCGCTTCGGCCGTGTCCGGCCTCGACCCGTCGCGCATCTCGGTGATCGACGAAACCGGCCGCCTGCTCGCCCAGGGCAACGGCGACGAGACCAGCGCCTCCTATCTCGCCACCAACGCCGACGAGCGTACCACCGCCTATCAGAACCAGGTGGAAAGCCGCGTTCGCGACATCGTCGAGAGCATCGTTGGGGCCGGCCGCGCCCGCGTTCGTGTCTCCGCCGAGATGGACTTCAATCGCGTTCAGGAAACGCAGGACACCTTCGACCCCAATGGCCAGGTCGTCCGCTCCACCCAGACGCGCGAGGAAAAGTCGCTGAGCCAGGACAATCAGGGCAATCCTCCCGTCTCGGCCGGCAACCAGATCCCCAACGCCAACCAGCAGCAAGCCCCGAACGCCGCCCAAACCTCCGACAATGCCCAGACCACCGAGGAAACCGTCAACTACGAGATCTCCAAGACCAGCCGAACTCAGGTGACCGAAGTCGGCGGCGTCAAGCGCCTGTCGGTCGCCGTGCTGGTGGATGGCCGCTACACGCCCGACGCCAAGGGCGTCATGGTCTACGCGCCGCGGCCGCAGGCCGAGATCGACCAGATCACCTCGCTGGTGCGGACCGCCATGGGCTTCGACGACAAGCGCGGCGACCAGGTGCAGGTGGTCAACCTGCAGTTCGCCGACAGTCCGCTCAATCCGGCCGACCTCGCCACCGCGCCGACCTCGATGTTCGACTTCTCGCGCGAAGACATCATGCGCTTCGCCGAAATGGGCGTGCTGATCCTGGTGACGCTCCTGGTGCTGTTGTTCGCCGTCCGCCCGCTGATCCGCCGCATCCTTGGCTCGGACATCGACGCCGAGACGCTGCCGGCCCTCACGTCCGCCCTCAGCGAAGCCGCTGCCGCCGGCCGCAACGCGGTCACGGTAGTGCTCAATCCCGACGGCAAGCCGGTGGTCATGGGCGCCGATGGTGTGGAAGTGACCGAAGGTCCGGAGATCCCTGCCCTTCCCGCCGACACCCGCATCGAGAGCGCCAAGGCGCAGGGCGCCCAGCAGCTCGACCAGGTGCGCAAGGTGGGCGACCTCGTCAACGACAATCCCAACGAGGCAGCGATCATTATCCGTAACTGGTTGTCGGAGGTCCCGGTCTAGATGGCTCTGTCCCCCACCGCGCTGGTCGCCAAAGGCAACGCGCTCACCATCTCCTCCGACGGCGAGAACCGCACGCTGAACGGCGCCGAGAAGGCCGCCGTGATGATGCTTGCCCTCGGCGATCGCTACGGCGGTCCCATCTGGAAGCTGCTCGACGAAATCGAGATCAAGCAGCTTTCCGTCGCCATGTCCAAGCTGGGGCCGATCACCCCCAGCATGCTCGACGATCTGATGATCGAGTTCGTCACCCGCGTCTCGTCCTCCGGCGCCCTGATGGGCAACTACGACACCACCGAGCGCCTGCTGCTCGCCGTGCTGCCGCAGGACAAGGTCAACGCCATCATGGACGAGATCCGGGGACCTGCCGGCCGCAACATGTGGGAGAAGCTCTCCAACGTGCAGGAAACCGTGCTCGCCAACTATCTTAAGAACGAATATCCGCAGACCGTCGCCGTCGTGCTCTCCAAGATCAATTCCGACCACGCAGCGCGCGTCCTGTCCAAGCTGCCCGACGAGTTCGCCCTCGAAGTTGTCGACCGCATGCTGAAGATGGAAGCGGTGCAGAAGGATATCCTTGAGAAGGTCGAGCAGACGCTGCGCGTCGAGTTCATGTCGAACCTGACCAATACCCAGCGCCGTGACGCCCACGAACTGATGGCCGAGATCTTTAACTCCTTCGACCGCAATACCGAGGCGAAGTTCATCGCCGCTCTCGAGGAACACAACCGCGACGCCGCCGACCGCATCAAGGCGCTGATGTTCACCTTCGACGACCTCGGCAAGCTCGACGCCGGCGCCATCCAGACCGTGCTGCGCCAGGTGGAGAAGGACAAGCTGGCCCTGGCGCTGAAGGGCGCCAAGGAAGCCGTTCGCGACTTCTTCTTCGCAAACATGTCGGCGCGTGCCGCCGGCATGCTAAAAGAGGATATGGAGTCCATGGGCGCCGTTCGCCTGCGCGACGTCGACGACGCCCAGGCCTCCCTCATCAATCTCGCCAAGGATCTCGCCGCCAAGGGCGAGATCCTGATTTCCAAGAACAAGTCCGAAGACGAACTCGTCATGTGACGAGCATCCTCGCGAAGGAGTATCCGCTGATGGCGGCACCGGCCCGCTTCCTGTTCGACAACGACTTCTCGGCCCCGACGCGCGCCGAAGGCGTGCCGGCGACCGTGATGGTTCCCGAGCCGGAGCATCTTGCGCGTCTCGCCGAAGCCGAAGAGGCTGCCTATCAGCGTGGCCTCGTCGCCGGGCGCGAGTCTGCCGAGGCGCAGGCGGCCGACCGGACCGCTCGCGAAGCCACGCGCCTGTCCGACGAGGCCCAGCGCCTCGCCAGCGCCGCCCAGTCGATCCTCGCCGTTCTCGACACCGAACGCGCCCGCATCGAAGCCGATGCCATGCGTCTTGCCGAAACGGTCGCCATCAAGATCGCCGGCTCGCTGGTGGACCGGCAACCGCGCGAGCGCATCATAGGCCTGTTGGAAGATTGTTTTGCGCCGCTACGCGTCGCCCCCCACCTCGTCATCCGTCTGTCGGATGTCGATGCCGAGCCGATCCAGGCCGAGTTGAAGCGCCTCGTCGCCGAACGCGGCTTCGAGGGGCGCCTCGTGGTGCTGGGCGAACCCGGCATGGCACGCGGCGACTGTCGCATCGAGTGGGCCGACGGTGGTATTGTGCTCGATCACGCCGCCATCATCGCCAACATCGAGGCGGCGATCGCCCATCATCTGCCGGCCGCTCAGCCGGCCGACGTCACGTCCAAGAGCGGAGCCGCCACATGACCCCCGCCGACGAAACCTCGGGCATCGACCTCGAATCCCATGTCGCCGAACGCCGGCGCACCGGTGACGACGGTGAAGACCAGGCCATCACCCGCTCGGCCGCCGAGCTCGAGGCGGTGTTCGACGTTCCCGTGCGCGTCTCGGCCATCCTCGGCCGCGCCCGTCTCGGCGTTGCCGAACTCCTCCAGCTCGCTCCAGGCTCCGTGTTGGAGCTCGACCGCAAGGTCGGCGAAGCCATCGACATCTACGTCAACGACCGCCTTGTCGCCCGTGGCGAAGTGGTGCTGGTCGAAGACAAGCTCGGCGTGACGATGACGGAAATCGTCAAGGCCGAGCGTTGACCGGAGACAGACCATGCGCCTTCTGATCGTCGGCTCGCTCAACGGGCAGCTCACCGCCGCCACCCGCATCGCCATGGACAAGGGTGCGTCGGTGCTGCAGGCCGACACCATCGAGACCGCCCTCAGGACGCTGCGCTCGGGGCGCGGCGCCGATCTGGTGATGATCGACGTGTCGCTGCCGATCCAGCGGCTGATCACCTCGCTGGAAGAGGAACGCATCCACGTTCCCGTCGTCGCCTGCGGCATCGCCACCGACGCCAAGGCGGCCGTCGCCGCCATCCGGGCCGGCGCCAAGGAATATATTCCGCTGCCGCCGGATGCCGAGCTGATCGCCGCCGTGCTGGCCGCCGTCGCCGCCGACAGTCGCGACCTCGTGGTGCGCGACGAGGCGATGCTGGCGGTGCTGAAGCTCGCCGACCAGGTGGCGCCCAGCGAGGCGTCGATCCTGATCACCGGCGAGAGCGGCACCGGCAAGGAAGTGCTCGCCCGCTACGTCCACCGCAAGTCGGCCCGCGTCGACAAACCCTTCGTCTCGGTCAACTGCGCCGCCATTCCGGAAAACCTTCTGGAATCGGAACTGTTCGGCCACGAGAAGGGCGCGTTTACCGGCGCCGTCGCCCGCCGCATCGGCAAGTTCGAGGAAGCCACCGGCGGCACGCTGCTGCTCGACGAAATCTCCGAGATGGACGTTCGCCTGCAGGCCAAATTGTTGCGCGCCATCCAGGAACGGGTCATCGACCGCGTCGGCGGCGGCAAGCCGGTGCCGGTGGATATCCGCATCATCGCCACCTCCAACCGCAACCTCACCGACGCCGTCAAGGAAGGCCGCTTCCGCGAGGACCTGCTCTACCGCCTCAACGTCGTCAACCTGAAGATCCCCTCGCTGCGCGACCGTCCCGCCGACATCCTGGCGCTGGCCGAGCATTTCGCCCGCAAGTATGCCGAGATCAATGGCATGCCGGAGCGGCCGCTGTCGGCCGATGCCAAGCGCGAGCTGATCGCCGCCCGCTGGCCGGGCAACGTTCGCGAACTCGAGAACACCATTCATCGCGCCGTGCTGCTCGCCAGCGGCATCGAGATCGGCGTCGAGGCCATCCGCTTGCCAGACGGTGGCCGCATGGAGGCCGCCGTGCCGCGCTCGGCCGATCCGGCCATCCGCGCCGCCCAGACGGCGGAAGCGGTGACGCGCGCCCTCGTCGGCCGCACTGTGGCCGAAGTGGAGCGCGACCTCATTCTCGACACGCTCGACCACTGCCTCGGCAACCGCACCCACGCCGCCAAGATCCTCGGCATCTCCATCCGCACGCTCAGGAACAAGCTCAACGAATACGAGGCCGAAGGCATCGATGTGCCTGATCCGGGAACGAGCCGGATTGCCACGGCGTAAAGCAAAGCGGGCGGCTCGGCCGCCCGTTTCTTTCAGCTTCAAACGAGAGTGTTGGACAAAAGCCTGAGATTTGGCAGCATGACACTGTATGAGCTCGCCCGCACACTCCCCAATGGCTTTCACGACACTGAGATCAAGAGAACAATCCTTGATTATGAAGAAGGAACAGCCAGCCTGACGCTTGATGTCTTTGTGGGCGAAGTGGACGCGGAACCAAACGAGCGTGAGCTCTATCGCTTGACCGAGCTGACCCTCGAAGGTTTGGCATTCTGGATTATTGAGCCACCGAGTTCCGGTTACTTGGCCTGGCACCCCGGATCGGTCAGGATTGACATTCACGGTGCTGAGCACATTCCTTCGGCGATCCGCGAACTACCCGTTCCGGAGGGATCTTTTTTGAATACGATTTACGTCTATGACTGGAACAGTTTCATCTATCTGGCAGCTCAGGACGCTCGCCTCACATGGTTGGCGAACGCCATCCTGAGAGACTAGGAAGCACCTTTCGGTGCAAGCCGCTGCTTTCAGGCCCCTTCTTCGCGATGGTTTGAAGCCGAAGGCATCGACGTGCCTGATCCTGGCATCAGCCGCATCGCCACGGCCTGAGGATCGCTTGGAAGCCCGCTGAGGCCGAACGCAGCGCACTCGCCGCCGGGTTTGAACAGGCGGCAACGCCGATCGCCCTGCCTCAAGGCAGATCGGCCGGGCAGGACGTGGCGTCCATGACAATCACGTCGAGTGGAACTCCGCCACCCGTCACAGCCAATTCGAACTCAGCTCTGATCGTCATTCCCAACTGAACCATGAGCTTGAAGTTGTCCTGGTCGCACATGGCTTCCTTGGTCGCCATTTTCCAGGTGTCCATCGGAGGAGCTGCGTAGAGAGCATATCGGTAGGTCACCGTCTTGTCCTTGTAGCTCGCGTCCGTGATGGCTCCCATATTGTCGAGTCTCTGGGACAGTTTCGTCGCCTCGACGTCAGCAATGATTTCCTTTTCCTTTTTGGCACGCCAAGCATTGCAGGTTTCAGTGTTGATCGTCAGCTCCGAGAGTTTCTCGCCACTCGAAGACTGGTATACGTTCTTCAGGGTGGCGCCCAACTTCATGAACATCGCCTGATTTTTCGAAAGACACAGTCTTTCAGTATTTTGCTCGCGCCACACCTCGTCGAGAACGAAGCTGCTACCCTTGACTTCCGTCGTGGTCACAATGACGTTGCCATGAACTTCGATGCTGAGCATTCTGGAAAGCTCGTTGTCAGGCAATGGAACGCCTTTCACCATGCTCTTCAGGGTCGCTTCCAGTCCCTTGCTGTCGGACGCATAGATCATGGCATTGTCGCGAAGCTCGGTGTCCGTTTGCATCCGGGCGCTGACATTGGCCAGATAGTCCTCGTCTGGGCCGGGGATGGCTCTGGTCAATCCAACCAGAACAAGTCCGCAGACCACCAGCACGATGTGGCTCAACCGTCGGCCTCTCCCCACGGGTCGGTTCTGGCGCGACGGGTAGAATATCAGGGCCAGATTGGCGAATGGCACGAAGGCCAGCGGCCACCAGACCATCGTTCCGAAAGCGTCCCATGACCTGGCGGCGGAGATGACGCCCGTTACGGCGCCGATGGTCAACCAGATCAGAACATAGGCAAAGGCGAGACGCCCGAGTTGCCGCTGCTTGAGGGCATCGAGAAACAGGTATTGCAGCAAGTAGCTCAGCTCACCGGCTGCCACGCAAACACATAAGGTCGCGAAATAGGCCGAGCGAGAAACGGTCCACGCTGGCCTGTAAAGCATCAGGGTGAAGCCGGCGGCCATGATGACCGCCACGATGGAAATGACGGCAAACTCGAATTCACCGGCCGTCAACAACTTGTAAGCAAGCCCATCCATCGGTTGATCTCCACCCAGAATTGCCAAGCTACCGGTTTACACCGGCAACGCCAATCCGAGGGATTTACCGATGACAGACCGCCGCAAGCCGTCTTCTCGCGCCACGGCGTGCATCGATGCTCTGAGGCTGCGCTGACCGCCGAGCCTATCGCAACGTCTTGCGGAACCGCCAGAGCGAGAAAGAAAACAGGGCGAGCCCGATCGCCAGGAGACTGAGGAGCCGTGGCCAGACCGTCTCGAGACCGGCGCCACGGAACAGGATCGATTGGGAGAGCGACACGAAATGCGCGTCCGGCGTCGCCTGCATGAGCCAGCGCAGGACAAGGGGCATGTTCTCGATCGGCGTCAGCCCACCAGCCAGAATCTGCAGCGGAAACAGCACGAGAACCAGCAGCAGGCCGAACTGCGGCATCGAGCCGGCGATGGACGCCAGGAAGATGCCGAAGGAGGTGGAGGCGAACAGCTGCAGCGTCACGCCCAGCATCAGAAGCCAGAGCGAGCCCGCGAGGGGGATCGACAGCCATGTCTCGACCACCACGAGGAAGGAAAACATCGCAGCGCCGAGCACCACCAGCACCATCGGCCAAATCTTGCCGATCATGATCTCGGCCGGCGTGACGGGCATCACCAGGAGGTGTTCGATCGTGCCGCGCTCCCGCTCGCGGATCAGCGCGGCACCCGCCAGGATGACCGACAGCATCGCCACGTTGTTCACGACCTCCATCGCACCGCCGAACCAGCCGGGATTGAGCTCCGGATTGAACCGCGCCCGTAGCACGAGGTCGACCGGCGAGGACGCTTCGGCGCGATAATGGCGCGCAAATTCTGAGATCTCGCCGGCGACGATGGCCTCGGCATAGCCCGCTCCGGTGAAGGCCTGGGTGATGCGCGTCGCGTCGACATTGAGCTGCAGCGCCGGTTCGCTGCCGGCCAGGAGATCGCGCTGGAAATGCGGCGGGATGATCAGCGCAAAGGTGTCGATGCCCTCATCCAGGCGCCGGTTCATGTCCGTGAGGCCGATGAACTCGGGCGGGTTGAAATAGGGCTGGTAGAAGGCCGACGCGATGCGCGCCGACAGCGGCGACACGTCCTCGTCGACGATGGAGATCGGCGCCTTGTTGAGCGTGAAGGGCGTTGCCGTGGCCGCCGCGTAGATCTGGATCGTGAAGGACGCGGCGATCAGCACCATCAGAGCCGGGGAACGCAGCAGGCTCCAGAGTTCCTTGAGGCCGAGCCGCCAGATGTTGGACATCAGCATGGTCAGCTCGCCTGTTTCTTGAGGAATATGACACTGAGACCGAGAAGGATCGGCCCGGCGACGACGAGGCCCAAAAAAGACGGCCCCAGGTCGGCAAAGCCCAGCCCCTTGGAAAATGTGCCGCGGGCAATGGTGATGAAATAGCTCGCCGGATTGAGTGCACCGATCGTGGCGGCGCTGCCCTCCATGGAGGCGATCGGGTCGATCATTCCGGAATACTGCACCGACAGCAGCATGGTGGCGATGGTGCTGAGGAAGATCGCGGCGATCTGACTCTTCATGAAGGTGGAGATGACGAGGCCGAGCCCGGTGGTGGCGACCACATAGAACAGCGCGGCGACGGCGAAGGCCGGCATGCTGCCGGTGAAGGAAACGCGCTGCACCAGGATCGCAAAGGCCGTCAGCGTCACGAAGTTGATCATGGACAGCGCGACATAGGGCAACTGCTTGCCGAGCAGGAACTCGAGCCGGGTGACCGGCGTGACATAGAAGTTGACGATGGAGCCGAGATCCTTCTCCCGAGTGATCGACAGCGTGGTCAGCATGGCCGGAATGAACATCAGCACCAGCCCGATGACGGCGGGCACCATGGCGACGAGGCTTTCGATCGCCGGGTTGTAGCGGAAGCGGGTTTCCAGTTGAAAATCGCCGGCCAGCGCCCGCTCGCCAAGGGCCTCGCGCGCCTGCCGGGTCTGCCAATCAGCATGCAACCCCTGGACGTAGCCTTGCGCCGTCTCCGCCCGCCCAGGCATGGCGCCATCGATCCAGGCGCTGATTTCCACCTTGCGGCCGGCCGACACCTCGCGGGCGAAGCCGGGCGGGATTTCGATGGCGAGGCTGAGCTCGCCGCTGCGCAGGCGCCGGTCCATGTCGGCCGGGTCGACGATGGCGGGGCGTTCGGTAAACTGGCGCGAGCTCGAAATATCCAGCGTATAGTCACGGCTGAGAGTGGTCTGGTCGTAGTCGAGGACGGCAAACGGCAACTCCTCGACGTCCATGCTGATGCCGTAGCCCAAGACGAACAGCAGGACGAGACTGCCGAACAGGGCGAAGGTGGCGCGGATCGGATCGCGCCTGAGCTCCAGCGTTTCGCGCCGGGCGTAGCTCAGGACGCGGCGTGGATCGAACAGGCGCCGTCGCCCGGACGTGGCCGCGTGCGCAATCACCATCTGCCCGATGTCGGACGGCGCAGGTTCCGGCTCGCGTCCCGTCCCCATCGATCCGCCCGTCTCCGCCGTGATCTCCTCTTCCAGATAGCTGACGAAGGCGTCCTCGAGGTCGGCACTGCCGCGCTTGTCCACGATGGCGACCGGCGTGTCGCTGACCAGCACCTTGCCGGCATGCATCAGCGAAATGCGGTCGCAGCGCTCCGCCTCATTCATGAAGTGGGTGGAGATGAAGATGGTGACGCCATCCTGGCGCGACAGCTCGATGAAGCTCCGCCACAGCGTGTCGCGAGCGATCGGATCGACACCGGAGGTCGGCTCGTCGAGGATCAGGATTTCCGGCGCATGGATCATCGCCACGGCCAGCGACAGGCGCTGGGTGACGCCGAGCGGCAACGCGTCGGGCAACGCGTCCAGGACGTCGGTCAGCCCGAAGCGTGCGGCCATCTCGTCGATGCGAGCGCCGATGGCTTCGGAGGGCAGGTGATAGAGCCGGGCGTGCAAATCGAGGTTCTGCCGCACCGTCAGTTCCGAATAGAGCGAGAAGGATTGCGACATGTAGCCGACACGCTTGCGCGTGTTGATGTCGTGGGGATCGACCGCGTGCCCGAACAGTCGTGCCCTGCCCTCGCTGGCCGGCAGGAGGCCGGTCAGCATCTTCATCGTGGTGGTCTTGCCGCAGCCGTTGGAGCCGAGAAAGCCGAAGATCTCGCCGCGCGGAATGCGGAAGCTGACGTGGTCGACCGCCGTGAAGTCGCCAAAGCGCATGGTCAGCCCCTCGGCCTCGATCGCCGCCTCCTCGCCATCGGCCTGGCGCGGCGGTATCTCCACCTTGCGATGATTCCGGCGCTTTTCCTCGGGCAGGAGAGCGATGAAGGCGGCATCCAGCGACATGGTCCCGGTGCGGTCCTGCAGCTCCACCGGGCTGGCGACGGCCAGCACCCGCCCCGCGTCCATCGCCACCAGCTGGTCGAAGCCGGCCGCTTCCTCCATGTAGGCGGTGGCGACGATGACGGCCATGCCGGGCCGGCTCTTGCGGATCTGGCCGATGAGGTCCCAGAACTGGCGGCGGGCCAATGGATCGACGCCGGTGGTCGGCTCGTCAAGGATGAGGAGGTCCGGATCGTGGATCAGGGCGCAGCACAGGCCGAGCTTCTGCTTCATGCCGCCGGAGAGCTTGCCGACCGGGCGGTCGGCGAAGGCCTGGAGGCCAGTGCTCTTCAGAAGCTCGTCGATGCGCCGCTCGCGCTCCTCATGGGCATGCCCGAACAGGCGGCCGAAGAAGTCGACATTCTCGAACACCGACAGCGTCGGATAGAGGTTCTTGCCGAGCCCTTGCGGCATGTAGGCGATGCGCGGCCCCACCTTGCCGCGCTGGCGCGCCTTGCGCATGTCGGCGCCGAGGGCGAAGACCTCTCCCGTCTGCGCCTTGCGCGCGCCGGCGATCAGCGACAGCAGCGTCGACTTGCCGACGCCATCCGGCCCGATCAGGCCGACGACGCAGCCGGCCTTCACCTCCAGCGTGATGTCGTCAAGCGCGCGCGTTTTCTTGAAGGCGTGGCTCAGCGACCGCACCCGCACCGCGACCCCGCCCGCCGCGTCGCTATCGGACCGCGCCGTCATTTCAACAGCCCGGTGTTGAGGCTGGCGGGCCATTCCACGTCCGGATCGATCCGAACATAGGCGACGCCCGGCAGGCCCGGCTTGACATAGTCGGCATGCTTCTTGAGCAACTCGGGCGCCACGCGCGCCCGGACGCGGAACATCAGGTTCTGCCGCTCCTCCGAGGTCTCCACGGTGCGCGGCGTGAACTGCGCCACATCGGAAAGGAAGGACACCTCGGCCGGCACGACCACCCCCGGCGCGGTGTCGAGCACGATGCGCGCCTCGGCGCCCAGCGCCACCCTGCCCGCCTCCACCGTCGGCAGGAAGAAGGTCATGTAGACGTCGCTGAGATCGATCAGGTTCAGCACTCGTCCGCCGCCCGCCACCACCTCGCCGGGCTGCGCCACCAGATACTGCACCCGCCCGTCCCGTGGGGAACGCAGGGTGCTGTCGTCGAGTTCGACCTGAATGCGCTGGATGGTAGCTTCGGCGGCTTCGATAATGGCGTCGGCATCGACGATGCGTGCCCGCGCCGTGGCGATACCGGCCTCGGCGGCGGCCACTTGGGCACGCGCCGCGTCCAGCGCCGCCCGCGCACCTTCCATCCGCGAGCGATCGTCGTCCACGGTCTGCTGGGCTACGGTATTGCGATCGATGAGTTGCTGCGACCGACCGAGCTTACGATCGGCAGCCTCGAACTCGCTGAGCCGCTGGGCCACCACGGCCTGCGCGGCCGAATGTTCGGCCTGGGCCTCTACGACGCCACTCTCGGCCACGTCCCGACCGATGCGGCCACGCTGCCACTGGGCGCGCGCCTCGCGCAACTGCGCCTTGACGTCCTGGGTGTCCATCTGAGCAAGGATCTGGCCGGTCTTGACCGTCTCGCCCTCCCGCACCAGGATCGCCTCAATCCGTCCGCCGGTGCGCGCCGAGATGTCGATGGCGACCGCCTCAATGCGGCCATTGCCTTGAGCGATGCCGGGCGGCAACTGGTCTTCGGAGAGGCGCTGGGTCGCGTACCAGCCGCCGGCCGCCACCGCGACCAGAACAGCCATCCAACCCCACGGGCTTTTGAAAAGCCTTGCCTGGCGATCCAGCATGCCTCGCACTCCAGACCGGTGTGGCGTGTACCTCTTCGCTTGCTTCCTAACCACGGCGCCGACCCGGCCGTCAGCGCCACATCACCTGCAATCATAACGTCGGGCAACGGGGGCGACAGATAGACGTTGTGTCCTACGGTTCACCAGCAGCGCCTCTTCCGCGCCATTGAGCGGAGGAAACCTCGTCGGATTAGCGCCGGGCGTATCGAGGGGCGGGATCGACGGACATTCCTTGCCATCACTTCGCGCCCAAACCCGGCTCTACCTGATTTTGCGGCCGGGGTTGGTCGCTTTGACCGCTGATGCGCCTCGCCTCTCTTCAGGCTCGTCGCTTGAACTCGGATATTTCCAGGTGGAGCACCTGAGGCTGGCTGAAGGGGCCGTCGACAAAGACATGTGTAAAGGCCTCCAAAATCACTGGACCGTTCCCTAGTTGGAAAGCCCCGCCGTTTGGGAGGTCGCGACTGACGGCGCCTCGGAGCCGACCGTCGTGGGTGGCAGCACAAGGACAGCGCGCGGCTTGGGCGCTGCAATCACTTGCGACTGCGCAACGGCGGCGAGCGGCGACGGCGCCTTGGGAGCGGCTTTCGTCTGCGACTGCGCAATCGCGGCGGACGGCTGAGGCGCCTTGGGAGCGACCTTCGTCTGCGACTGCGCAACGGCGGCGGGCGGCTGAGCCACCTTCGGAGCCGGTGCCCCCGTGAGCGCACTTGGCGGCTCACCCATGAAATCCAGGATAGCCTTGAGATACTGCTTGGGGTCCTGCGAATGGGCGGGATGGCCGACATCCTTCAGCACGACCAGCCTGGCGCCGGGAATGGTATGGGCGATATGGGCGATGTGGGCGGGGCGGATGACCGGATCGTGGTCGCCGATGACGATGGCGGTGGGGACGTGGATCTTGGCGAGGTCGGCATCCGAATAGTTCGGCTCGGTCGCCCACAGCCGCCGGAACACGCGCTCGCGCGCCATCTGCCGGTTGCGCGCCTTTTCAATTTCCGGATCAGCCTCAAAGGCCCCGCTGGGCGACAGATTGTCGGAGAGCGGTGGTGGATCGATGTCGGGGATCTTCGTCAGACCATCGGGCGTGACATTGGGTGCTTGGGCGAACAGCCGGTTCAGCAACGCAGGATGATGCATGGCGATGTCGATGCCGATGATGCCGCCGTCGCTCCAGCCGACCAGCGTCACCTTGTCGATCTTGAGCGCTGCGAGCAACGCCACGTAGTCCTCGGCCATCCGGTGGTAGGTTATCCAGGCAAGGCCATGCGTCGACCGCCCCTGACCGCGGCTGTCGGCGACGATCACCTCATGGTTCCGTGCCAGCGTCGGCACCTCGAAGCTCCAGACGTCGCCGCTGGACATGCCGCCGTGGATCAGCAGGATAGGCGCCCCCTTGCCCTTGCCATAGACCGCATAAAACATGCTGATGCCGCGGAGGTCGGCAAAGCCGCTTTGGTCGGCCGGCGGCATGGGCGGTGGCGCGGGAAACTGCTGCCACTTCGGCAGGGCAAGCGCCGGCACGGCGGTCACGAGCAATAAGCAGATGGCTCGGAGGAAACATCGCAACATCGGCAGGCCCCGTCTCGTTGTTTGCTCCACACGAACGGCGCGCGCCCTGACGAACGCAAAGCGTCGTTCCAGTTTTCATTGTCGCACCACTCGTGTGAAAAACAGTCTCCACTTTTCCGACGATGCTCAACATACCCCATAGAGCGCCCCTGCAAATCTAGCTACGACGCGGTCGTAATGCTGATCAAACAATTGTCATCGACCGAAGGTAGCGAGACCGCCGATGCGATACTCCTTTTCGCTCGGCAAGAAGGCCGGAAAAGCTGGGAATCAACGTGTCGAACGCCGTGACCGAATCGAGCATTAACAACTTTAAGGAGTACTGGTCCAAATGAAAGGACCATGCTATTTTTCAATAGTCATGCGTGGTTAGGGGGCAGCTAACATGAGAACGTCCGCTATGATGTTCCTGTTCGGCGTCCTGGCGGGGGTATTTTGCGGTCCTGCGACAGCCCACAGTCCGTATTTCTCGCAGTCTGAAACGATTTCTGCCGAACAACATCAGACGGTCACGCTCAAGCTTCTAAACGGTGACGGTATTTTCTTTACCGATCCGATGAGGGCGGTTGTCGTCGATCAGAATGGCGCACTCCTCGCTGCTTCGCCTTTATCCGAAGCCCTGCGGATCTACTGCGAGAAGGGCGGCGTGGCGCGCCAGTGCCTTGTCTATGACAATCTGACGCGCACGGTTTACCAACCGGTGGAGGACGAATGGCGCAACCACGGTCCGATCGAAAAGGACGGCAAGCCGCAGCAGTACCCCGAGGATATGACCTCCGACTTCGGTTTTGCCGGCCGCGCGGCAACCCTCGGCGAAACTATCCGATTTGAAATCGCCGGCCTTGCGACATCCTGGATGACCACGGGCATTGCCCTGGCATGGTGGATGTCGTTCTGGCTGCTCCTCCTGCCGGCCAGCCGCTATGTTCTAGGGCCTGATCGGCGGCTGACGATCGGCAGGATCGTTGTCCTGATGGTGCAAACCGTTGGGGCACTGCTGATGATACCGATTGCGACTTACGCCTGGTTGCTGGCGCCATATTCCGTAATCTACCTGGCTTTCGTCGTCACCGGCGGCGCCATGATTGCCCATCTGCTGACCAGATGGCGAAAAACGCTGACAGCCTAATCCGATAGCGCCGCCGGTCCGTCCCGCCCCGGCCTTCCGACCGGGGCGGATAGTCCCGTCAGCGTTTCCCGGGCTTGTCTTTGAGGATCGAGCGCACCATCCGGCCGAACCCTCGATCGCGCTGGCGTCGCTCAGCAAGGCTCGCCGAGTTGAAGGCTTCCTCGCGCTGAAGCTTCTGCCAGCGGTGCAATCGCGGCTCGTCGATCTCGCCGGCGGCAATGGCCGACCGCACGGCGCAGCCGGGTTCGCTCTCATGGCGGCAATCGCTGAAGCGGCAGTTCGCCGCGAGATCGGCGAGGTCGGAGAACACCTCGGCGATGCCCTCCGGCGCATCCGCGAGCTGCAGCTCGCGCATGCCCGGCGTATCGAGCACGGCATAGCCCTCCGGCAGCACGTAGAGATTCCGGCTGGTGGTGGTATGCCGCCCCCGGGAGTCGTCCTCGCGAATGCCGCCGGTCGCCGCCGTTGCCTTGCCGGACAGCGCGTTGACCAGCGTTGACTTGCCGACGCCGGACGAGCCGAGAAAGGCGACGGTGCGGCCCGGCTTGCACCAGGGCGCCAGCTTCTCTCTCGGTTCGGGACCGAGCGCGTCGAGCACGACGGCCGCCGCCGACACCGCCGCCACGGCAGCGACGAACTCGCCGGGGTCGTCGGTCAGATCGGCCTTGGTGATCACGATCACCGGCTCGACGCCGGCCTCGAAGGACTCCGCGACATAGCGCTCAAGGCGCGCCACGTTGAAGTCGCGGTTGCAGGAGGTGACGACGAAGACGGTGTCGACGTTGGCGGCGATCAACTGCACGCCGCGCCCGGTGCCGGCCGCCCGCCGACGGAACAGGCTCTTGCGCTCGAGCAGCCGGCTGGCGCCGGGGCTGGCCGCGTCATAAAGCAACCAGTCGCCGATCGCCGTATCGGCGCGCGGCGGCAACGCCGCGACAAGGCCATCGCCCTCGACGCGGAGACCGCTACGCTCGATGTTGGTGACGCGCACCGGCGGCGTGCGGGCGAGATCGTCGACGCTGACCTGTTGGGCGAAGAAGCTTTGCCAGCCGAGCCCTTCGAGGCCGGTCGGCATGTGGTGTCCGGAACCGCCCGGAGGGGACGGCAGAAAGCGGGAATAGTCCCGTGTCATTGCGGTAGGCTTTCCAATGTGGCCATGGGCAAAACCCCGGCGCGAAATGATAACACATGGAAACGCGCAAGCCTCCACGCGCCCGCGATATCGCCGAGCGTCTTGTGTGGATCAGACTTGCGAGGGGAGGAACTCCGTCCTCCCCGCCTTAGCGGGACATAAAGCCTCCTCAGGAACGAGGCAAAAGTTACCGCCGACGCCGTGACCTGTCAAAGGTCGGAGCCTTGTCTTTGGTCGCGTTAGCCACGCAGGGACGAAACACGCTATTATTGCAACCGCAGGATTCGGAGCAGGACAACGTGATGCGGCATGTCACCGCCGTCGGCTATTTGATCGCCTCCATCTTCGCCGGCTTTTTTGCCGTCATGACGGTCGGCATGGCGCTGGACGCCTTCACGTCGGCAACGACCTTAGCCAATGACGCCTTCGCGGGCTTGATGGCCCTTATCGGCGTATCGGTGTTTACATCCTTTCTCGTCGGCGCCGTGGCTTGCTACCTGTCGGGCAAGAAGCGGTCCTACCTGATGGCGCTTCCCTGGCTGTGGACCATTTTCGTCACAATGACCTTTTGCAGCGGACAGGGGGTCATCAGCACCCTCTCTCCTCATCATCCACAGCTGGCACCGCCCCTGTTAACCACCCGTTAACCATGAACCCGGCAAATTCTGCCGGGTGGCGCAATGTGCGTCGCGCAGCCGGCAACCCTGGAAACGATCGACTTGAGCGACCTCACCTCAGCCCCTCAGACGGCACCGTCCAGGATTCCCTTCGGCCTCAGCGTGCCGACCGGCGCGGAGCTGCGCACCAACCTGCTGCGCGGTGATATCGGCCTCGCCGTCGGCATCATGGCGATCATGGTCATCCTGATCCTGCCGATGCCGGCGATGCTGCTCGACTTCATGCTGGCGGTGTCGATCATCTTCTCGGTGCTGATCATGATGACGGCGCTGTTCATTCAGACGCCGCTGGAATTCACCGCCTTCCCAACCATCCTGCTGATCTCGACGATGCTGCGTCTGTCGCTCAACCTGGCGTCGACGCGCCTCATCCTCAGCCATGGTCACGAGGGAACCGACGCGGCAGGCCACGTCATCGAGGCCTTCGGCGCCTTCGTGATGGGCGGCAACTTCGTCATCGGCATCATCGTTTTCGGCATCCTGGTCATCGTCAATTTCATCGTCATCACCAAGGGTTCGGGCCGCATCGCCGAAGTCGCCGCCCGCTTCAACCTCGACGCCATGCCCGGCAAGCAGATGGCCATCGACGCCGACCTGTCGTCGGGCCTGATCAAGGAGGACGAGGCGAGGAAGCGGCGCAAGGACCTGGAATCGGAAAGCGCCTTCTTCGGCGCCATGGACGGCGCCTCGAAGTTCGTGCGCGGCGACGCCATCGCCGGCCTCTTGATCACCTTCATCAATGTGATCGGCGGCATCATCATCGGCACGATGCAGATGGGCATCACGCTGTCGGAAGCCGGCCACTCCTACACCGTCCTCTCCGTCGGCGACGGTCTCGTCAGCCAGATCCCGGCGTTGATCGTTTCCACCGCCGCCGGCCTGCTGGTGTCCAAGGCGGGCGTGTCCGGCGCCGCCGACAAGGCGCTGTCCGGCCAGCTCACCGGCTATCCCGCCGCTTTGGGCCTGTCGGGCGCCGTCATGGGCCTGTTGTCGCTGTTGCCCGGCCTGCCCTTCCTGCCGTTCGCCGCGCTCGGCGCCGGTGCCGGCGGCCTCGCCCTTTGGGCCAAGCGCGAAAATCTCAAGCGCCGCGTCGCCGCCGTCACCGCCAAGGCGGAAGCCGAGGCGCCACCGCCGCCACCGGCCGAGGAGCCGATCGCCACGGCCCTCAAGATGGACGACCTGCGCGTCGAGCTCGGCTATGGCCTGCTGCCGCTGATCAACGACAACGGCAAGGGCGGCGGCGAGAAGCTGTCCGACCAGATCAAGGCGCTGCGCCGCCAGATCGCCTCCGACCTCGGCTACATCATGCCGCCGGTCAGGCTTCTGGATAACGTGCAGCTCGCCGCCAACGAATACGTCATCAAGATCAAGGAAGTGGATGCCGGCAAGGGCACGCTCTACCCCGGCCAGTACATGGTCATGGACCCGATGGGCGGCAAGGTGACCATCCCCGGCACCCAGACCACCGAACCCACCTTCGGCCTGCCGGCCACCTGGGTGGACGGCCGCCTGCGCGAGGAAGCGGCGATCCGCGGCTACACCGTCGTCGATCCGGCCACCGTTCTCTCCACCCATCTTTCGGAAACGCTGAAGACCAACGTCTCCGAACTCTTGTCCTATGCCGACGTCAAGAAGCTGTTGTCCGAAGTGCCGTCCGACCAGGCCAAGCTGATCGACGAGATCGTGCCGAGCCAGATCACCGTCTCCGGCATCCAGCGCATCCTGCAGCTGCTGCTCGCCGAGCGGGTGTCGATCCGCGACCTCGGCACCATTCTCGAAGGCATCGCCGAGGGTCTTTCCATCTCGCACGCCACGCAGACCATCGCCGAGCACGTCCGCGCCCGCCTTGCCCGCCAGATCTGCGCTGCCAACCAGGCGCCCGGTGGCTACCTGCCGCTGATCAGCCTGTCGTCGGCCTGGGAGCAAAACTTCATCGAGAGCATCGTCGGCGAGGGTGATGACCGGCGCCTTGCCATGGCGCCCAGCAAGCTGCAGGAATTCGTCGGCGCCGTCCGCGACCAGTTCGAGGAAGCGGCCAAGAAGGGCGAGCTGCCGGTGCTGATGACCAGCCCGATGAACCGCCCCTTCGTCCGCTCCATCGTCGAGCGCTTCCGCGCCCACACCACGGTGATGAGCCAGGCCGAGGTCCACCCCAAGGTCCGCCTCAAGACGATCAGCTCGATCTAGCATCCGCCCGAAAGGTGGTAGGGAGACTTCGCGGCCGGTGGATGGCCCCGCCCCTTTCCGCCCGCCATGGCGATCGGGGAACGCCGCGTAACTCTCCCATCATTTGCCGGACCCGCCACACGCCGCGCCATCCCGACAAAGGCAAAAGCCAAGCGAAGGGACGTTGACATTGGGGAGTGCTGCCTGTTAGGCAGACGTTATGTTATAACATAACACTTGGTGAGTTTACCCATGAGCGCCTCTCTTCTCCCCGTGACCGTGCTGTCGGGCTTTCTCGGCGCCGGCAAGACGACGCTGCTCAACCACATCCTCAACAATCGCGCGGGCCGCCGCGTCGCCGTCATCGTCAACGACATGAGCGAGGTCAACATCGACGCCGACCTCGTTCGCGAGGGCGGCGGCCTTTCCCGCGTCGACGAGAAGCTGGTGGAGCTGTCGAATGGCTGCATCTGCTGCACTTTGCGCGACGACCTGCTCGCCGAGGTCGCCAACCTCGCCCGCTCCGGCCGCTTCGACTACCTGCTGATCGAGGCGACCGGCATCGCCGAGCCGCTGCCGATCGCCGCCACGTTCGACTTCCGCGACGAGGGCGGCTTCTCGCTGTCCGACATCGCCCGCATCGACACCATGGTCACGGTGGTCGACGCCATCAACCTGACGGCCGATTTCGGCTCGGAAGACCTGCTTGGAGATCGCGGCGAAACGGCGGGCATCGACGACGAACGCACGCTCGCCGACCTCCTCACCGAGCAGATCGAGTTCGCCGACGTCGTCGTTCTCAACAAGATGTCGGATGCCGGCGACGAGCGGCGAGATCTGGCCCGCAAGATCGTGCGGGCGCTCAACGCCGATGCCAGGATCGTCGAGGCCGATTTCGGCCGCGTGCCGCTGGAAGCCGTGCTCGACACCGGCCTGTTCGACCGCGACAGGGCGGAGAGGCACCCGCTCTGGGCCAAGGAGCTCTACGGCTTCCGCGACCATGTGCCGGAAACCGAGGAATACGGCATAGGCTCCTTCGTCTATCGCGCCCGGCGGCCCTTCCATCCGTGCGCCTTCAGCGCCTTCCTGCGCCAGAATCTTCCCGGCGTCATCCGCGCCAAGGGGCACTTCTGGCTCGCCACGCGGGCCGACTGGTGCGGAGAACTATCGATCGCCGGAGCTGTCTGCCGCACCGGAGCCCTCGGGCGCTGGTGGGCCGCCGTGCCTCGGGAGCACTGGCCCGACCATTCCGAATGGCGAATGGCCGTGCAGCGCAACTGGCATTCGGTGTGGGGAGACCGCCGGCAGGAACTGGTGTTCATCGGCGCCGGCATGGATGAGGCGGCGATCCGCCACGCCCTCGATGACTGCCTGGTCGGCGAGGCCCTGACGACGACGCGCTTCAACCCCGACCGCTATCGCCACCTGCCGGACCCGTTTCCGCAGTGGGGACTGGCGCACTGACGCAGTCGCTGCGCTGGCTTCGTGATCGAGCAAAAATACGCCTCACAGCCGGAAGCCCGCTTGCAATACGTTATGTTATAACATAGCGTACACCCGCTGATGCCTGTGGGGGCAAGAGGCGACACCGATGCAGCTCACGAGAGCACAGACGGCAAACCTGGCGCTTGACCGCCTCGACGCGACACGCAGGCCAACCGACAGCCGCACGTCGCAAAGCCACAGCTTCTGTAACGATTGCCGGCCGCCACCGGGCTAGCCGTCTTTCTCCGCGATCCACTCAACAAACATATGAGGCAAGGAATGGCTGCCATTCCCGTCACGGTGCTCACCGGTTTCCTGGGCGCCGGCAAGACCACGCTGCTCAATCGCATTCTCAGCGAGCAACACGGCAAACGCTACGCGGTGATCGTCAACGAGTTCGGCGAGATCGGCATCGACAACGACCTGGTGATCGACGCCGACGAAGAAATCTTCGAGATGAACAACGGCTGCATCTGTTGCACCGTGCGCGGCGACCTGATCCGCATCATCGACGGCCTGATGAAGCGCAAGGGAACCTTCGACGGCATCCTGATCGAGACCACCGGCCTCGCCGATCCGGCACCCGTCGCCCAGACCTTCTTCGTCGACCCCGATGTGCGCCAGCAGACCCGGCTCGACGCCGTCGTCACCGTTGTCGACGCCCGCCACTTCCTCGGCGAACAGGACAAGGCGCCGGAGGTCAACGAACAGGCCGCCTTCGCCGATATCCTGCTGATCAACAAGACCGATCTGGTGTCGCCCACCGAGCTTGAATCCCTCAAGCGGCGGTTGCGCGCCATCAACCCGACGGCCGAGATCCTCGATTGCCGCCGCTGCGATATCGCCCTTAATCGCATTCTCGGCCGCGACGCCTTCAGCCTCGACCGTGTTCTCGAGGTCGAACCCGAATTTCTCGACGGCAGCCACGACCACGATCACGACACGGAGATCTCCAGCCTGTCGCTCGTGGCCCGTGAACCGCTCGATCCGGCGCTGTTCCTCCCCTGGATCAGCGACATCGTCCAGAAGCTCGGCGGCGACATACTGCGCATGAAGGGCATCCTCGCCTTCGCCGACGACCCCGACCGCTACGTCATCCAGAGCATCCACATGCTGATCGAGGGCGACCACGGTAGAGCCTGGAAACGCGGCGAGGCGCGCCAGTCGCGGCTGGTCTTCATCGGACGCAACCTGCCGAAGGACGTGCTGCGCGACGGTTTCGAGAAAGCCGTCGTCAAGGTCGGCGCCCATTGAGCTTCCACAACCCGTTCGCACCCCGCCGTCCCGGCGGGGTCTCCGACAGGGGCACGCTCCTCAAGGGCTGGGTCCGGCAATTCGCCGGCTTCGGCGACGAAGTGACGATCGCCGTCACGGAAATCGACTGCCGGCATAGCGCCTGCGGCGGCGCCGAAACACTGGCGATGATCGACGTCACCGTCGCCGACCTGCGCGTTCTCCGCTTCGCCAAGCCCATGGCCGAGGTGTTGGCGGACGACGTCCGGGCGGCGATCGAAGCCACGGGCTGCTCCGCCCCAAAATGAAGGTCTCATCAATGCCCACCGAGTGGTTCGACTTCGACATTTGCATCCGCCCGATACCAACCTCGGAGCAAGTGTCGGAGTCAAGAGAATAACCAGCAAGTTATTGGTTCTAGTGAAATTTTTGAATTTTACATTTGAGCTAAAGCCTTATGTCAGGCGGGACTCAAATGTCAAATTCGCTCCACTAGGTGCCCAGATCGGCACGGCCGAGCTGGACATCGGCTTTGCCTCGGGGGCGACCGTCTTTGTTATGGCCGCCCTCTTCTCCGTCGGCTCGCTGATCGTCGGTCCCACCGGCGCCCGGAGCCGGCTCTCTCGCCACCCGCACATCGCGGGTTGAACCCAGAAGGACCATTGCATGATCAAACAGATTTTCGGCGGCTTCCTTGCCGCGTCGGCTCTCCTCGGCGCGGCTAACCTCGCCGACGCCAAGACGCTCAACGTCGTGGCAAGCTTCGGCGTCCTCGCCGACGTGGTGAAGAATGTCGGCGGCGACAAGGTTGATGTCGCCAGCCTGGTTCCGACCGGCGGCGATCCGCACGTGTTCGAGCCGACGCCGACGGACGCCAGGAACATCTCGGGCGCCGATCTCGTCTTCGTCAGCGGCCTCGGGTTCGAGGGCTGGATTGGCCGCCTTGTCGAGGCGTCAGGCTACAAGGGCAAGCCGGTCGTCGCCTCCGAGGGGATATCGACACACACGATGGAAGACGACGGCAAGACCATCACCGATCCGCACGTCTGGAACTCGGCCGCCAACGTCGGCATCTGGATCGGCAACATCGAGAAGGCCCTCGCCAAGGCCGACCCGGAGGACAGTGCCACCTTCCGCGCCAACGCCGAACGCTACGCCAAAGAGGTCGCCGACCTCGACGCCTACACCAAGAAAGCCATCTCCGCCATTCCCAAGGACCGGCGCAAGGTGCTGACCAGCCACGACGCGCTCGGCTATTTCGGCCGCGAATACGGCGTCGAATTCCTGTCGCCGGTCGGCTTCTCGACCGAGACGGAGGCTTCGGCCGGCGACGTCGCCAAGCTGATCAACCAGATCAACAAGGAGCATGTGAAGGTCTACTTCTTCGAAAACTCCAACGACCCGCGCCTCGTTCGCCAGATCGCCGACGCCACGGGCGCCCAGCCGGGCGGCGAGCTGTTCGTCGAGGCGCTGTCACCCAAGGACGGGCCGGCGCCGAACTATCTCACCATGTTCAAGCACAACGTCGACCTGCTGGTCGCCGGCATGAACATGTAGCATGGTAAGGGCGGCGGGTTTTCCGCCGCCCTTTCTGACCAGAGCCCCCGGCCGGTAATGACAACGCCAAATTCCACCAACCGCATCGGTCGATCGAAGCTCGTCGGCAGCCTTCTGGCGGTAGCCATTTTCTGGATACCATTGCCAAGCCATGCAGCCGATTCCTCCCGCATCCAGCGGATCGCCACCGAACTGAACATCCCCCGGCGGGCCTGGACGATCTGCACCGTCAACGAAATCGGCCGCGCGGTTCAGGCTGAGCAAGCCACCGATGCGATGGCGATAGCCGATCAAGCACTCGCCCGTTGTTCCGGTGAGGAGCAGGCCCTGCGGGCGAAGGCGGTGCAATGGCTGGGGGTCGAAGCGGCTGGACGACTGATGGAGAGACTCGGGACCGAAGCGCGCGAAGCGCTCGTCGGATCGGCTCGGACCCTTGAGGCCGCCAAGGCCAGCGGCGACAAGGTTGAGCCAGCCTGGCCGCGCGTTCTCAGCCCCACGCCCTGACGGATCGCCCGGTATTCGTCCCAGGATGCCGCCCGGTTAACGTAAACCGAGCCTTAAGGCCTCAGCTTTAATCTGAGCGTATGAGACCCTCTCGTATCGCGTCCGGTCTGATCTCTCTCGTGCTGTCCGCCGCGCTGGCGGGCTGCGGCTTCTTCGAGTCGGAGGAGCGCGAGCCCTGGCGTGCCCAGGCGGAAGCCGCCTGCTACGCTCGCAACCTCGTCAAGCTGTCGCCGCTGATCCAACCGGCCAATGCCATCGAAGGCAAGGGCATCTGCGGCATCGACCGGCCGCTGAAGGTCAAGGCACTGGAAGACGGCACCGTCAGCCTGGGATCGCGTTCGCTGGTGCTCTCCTGTCCGATGACGGCGGCGCTGGAGCGCTGGGTCGCCCAGGTCGTCATGCCGGCGGCGCTCGCCCGCTATGGCCTGCCGGTGGTCGAGATCAAAAATTTCGGCACCTATAACTGCCGGTCGCGCAACAATATCTCTGGCGCTCGTCTCTCCGAGCATGCCTTCGCCAATGCCTTCGATTTCGCCGGCATCGTGCTGTCCAATGGCTATACCGTCACGGTGAAGGCCGGCTGGTACGGCAACGCCACCGATCGCGCCTTCCTGCGCGAAGTGGCGCATGGCGCCTGCGGCACTTTTGCCACCGTGCTCGGCCCCGGCGCCGATCGCGCCCACGACAACCACCTGCACCTCGACCTCGCCCGCCACAACAACGCCGGCACCTACCGCTACTGCAAGCCCTACCCGCAAGTGCCGCCGCGGGAAGCGCCAATGTTCACGCCCGATCCGAACATGCCGATGGCCAGCAACCTGCCGGCCAATCCGGTGTGGCCGGCCGCCCAGCCGGCGCCCGCCGCGCCGGTCTATGCCAACGGCAACCCGTCCTTCGACGCGCCGCTGCCGCCCGCCCCCATCGGCAATGGGACCGAGCCGGTCTATCAGGCGCAGCCAACCTATCAGCCGCCACAGCAAGCCTATCCGGCGCCCCAGCCCACCTATGCCGATGTGCCCGCCGCCCAGCCACCCGGCTGCCCGGCCGGCTACATCTGCACCCCGGTGGGACAGGGCACTTACGTGCCGCCGCCGACCGGCGCCGGCAACATCGGCTGGAGCGTCGGCGCCCAGCCCGCCCAGGGCTACTCGGCATCCGACATTACGGGCTCGGTTCCGGGGCCTTACTCGGACGACTGAGACCGGGCCGCAGCTCCGGCTTAGCAACCGACATGCAGGTCAACGAGAAGAACTATTCTCTTGAAGTGAGGCGCAATCGCCGCTCTCGTTGATGGGCGGCGATCCCCTGTTTCAATGCGGAAAATATCCCGACCGGCAAGAAGCCCCAAGCGAAGACATCCGGCTTGTCCCGCGCAACAGGCCTCAAGTCATAACCCGGCCAAACAAAGCGATTGAGTTCGCTGGTTACAATCCAGGACAGCGCATCATCCAGCCCGAGCCGTCGTTTGATCGCAAGCGGCAGTTCGACGGCGAATGGATCGTCCGGTTGAAAATGGGTGATCGGAGCGACGTAGACTTTGCAGTCGCCGTCCTCATCCTTCGTGGCAACCACAATTGCGCAGGGTCGCGCCTTGCGCCGCTCCTCCGCTCCGGCAAGATGCTGGTCATGCCACAAATAGGAATAGGATATGACGAGGCCCGGCACTGGTTCTGGAAGGGCCATGGCTCATTCGTCTTGTGTATAACGATGCTCGGCAGGAATCTCCGCCGCTTCAATCAACGCCAATTCGGCATCGGTGAGGTCGACCGAAGCAAGAGCCTCGCGCTGTGCGCGTTTCATCTCGTGATAGGTTTGGGCCGAGACGATAAACACTGTCTCCCGACCGTATTTAGTGACCCTGACTGGTTCACTCAGGGCACGATCGTGATAGGCGCCGAAGTTCTTCTGTACCTCGGATGCCGAAGCCGTTTTGGGCATGACCGCCTCCTTCTCCACATCTTCCGTAAGATGCGGGTCTTCCTATCTCAGCGCAAGTGTCGAGTCGGATCCAATAAACGTCGTTGAACCCGGTCGCTCCCTTCGCCCTACGCAATTTCCCGATCACATTTTGCTGACTTTGGTTGGTCGGGCTGGAAAAAACGTCTCTGAAACGCTACAAGACACCTCCAGGCAGGCCGCAGCGTTTTGTTTGCGTGTCCCGGCATTCTCCGGGCCCTGCTTCCAGCATTTTAGGTTTCATCATGACCACCACGACCGGCTTGCCGGTTCGCCATGGTCCCGGCTTTGCCGAGACCGTCGCTCTCATCGCCGCCCTGATGGGCCTGACGGCGCTTGCCATCGACACCATGCTGCCGGCACTGCCGGCCATCGGCACGAGCTTCGGGCTCGCGGATGCCAACGAGCTGCAGCTCGTCGTCTACGCCTACATGATCGGCTTCGGCATCGCCCAGGTCATTTACGGGCCGCTGTCCGACGTCTGGGGACGCCGCCCCTTGGTGATCGCCGGTCTGATCATCCTGATCGCCGGCGCCATCGTCTCGGCCGTGGCCACTAGCTTCGACCATCTGTTGATCGCCCGCGTGCTGCAGGGCATTGGCGCCGCCGCCGCCCGCGTCATCGCCATCTCCATCATCCGCGACCGCTACGAAGGTCGCGAGATGGCCCGCGTCATGAGCTTCACCATGATGGTGTTCATGATCGTGCCGGTGCTGGCGCCCACCTTCGGCACGCTGCTATTGGCACTCTCCGGCTGGCGGACGATCTTCGCCACCATGGCCGCCCTGTCGGTCGCCGTCGGCCTGTGGTTCTACATCCGCATGCCAGAGACGCTGCATCCGGAGTTCCGCCGCGCCCTGTCGGTGCGGTCGATCCTCGATGCCGCGCGCATCTGCTTCACCAATCGCGCGGCGGTTGGCTATTCGCTGGCCATCGGCTTGTTGTTCGCCATGCTGATGGGCTTCATCGGCTCGGCCGAGCAGATCCTCGGCTCCGACGGCTATCGTCTCGGCGTGCTGTTCCCGGCGGCCTTTGCCTCGGTGGCGATTACCGGTGGCATTGCCGCCTTCATCAACAGCCGCCTGGTGCGCACCTGGGGCATGCACCGCCTGTCGCATGGCAGCCATCTGATCCACGTGGCGCTGACGGCCGCCTTCTTCATCGCGGCCCATCTCTGGGACGGGCTACCGCCGCTCTGGATGTTCATCGCGCTGATGGTGGCGATGCAGTTCTTCTTCTTCATCGCCATTTCCAACTACAACGCGCTGGCCCTCGACCCGCTCGGCGAGGTGGCCGGCACCGCCTCGTCGCTGATCGGTGCCTTCACCACAATTGTAGGCACGGTCGGCGGCGCGCTGATCGGCCAGTCTTTCGACGGCACGGTGGCGCCGCTGTCGGCCGGCTTCGTCGGCCTCTCCGCCGTGACTTTGCTGATCGTCACCTGGACCGAGCGCGGCCGGTTGTTCCAGCCGCACCACCAGGGCGGCGCCCTACCGGCCATTGCCGAATAGTGTTGAATAACAGAGTCCTATTTTTGCTGAGGCGGGCAGAAATGCCCGCCTCAGTCGCATTTCAAGCCCTTCAACAGGCAACTTCCACCCCCATATAAGGGGAGCTACGTTACGGGGTCCCCAAGCGGACGTCGATGAGGCGTTCGTGAGACATTCGTCCCTGGGGGCACTCCGCGAGACACGAGGAGTTAGCCATGGACAAGAAAACCCTGATGCCTTTCGGGCGCGGATCGGCTCCCTCTCGCTCGTACGAGGATATGTTTATGCCGCTGCGCCGAGAAATGGACCAGCTTTTCGACAGCTTTACGCGCGGCTGGGGTCTGCCGACGCTCGCCTCCGGCGAGAGTTTCCTGAGTCCGCGTGTCGACATCGCCGAGACCGAAACCGGCCTCGAGATGACCGCCGAGCTGCCGGGCATCGACCCGAAGGCGATCGAGCTGGAGCTGGATGACGACGTTCTCACCCTCAAAGCCGAACGCAAGTCCGACCACGAGGAGAAGGACGACAAGCGTCACTATCACCTGACCGAACGGTCGATCGGCACCTACATGCGCTCCTTCACCCTGCCGTTCACACCGGACCGCGACAAGATCACGGCCGACTTCGACAAGGGCGTGTTGAAGGTGACGGTACCGCGTTCGCCGGATCAGCCGAAGGCGACCAAGCGCATCGAGATTCACCCGGCTGCCTGATATCCCAACGACAGGACCAGCAACGATCACGATGGGGAGCGCTTCGGCGCTCCCTTTTCATGTCATTTCAGGGCCGAGATCACCGCCTTGTCGGGATAGCATGTCACCGGAAGACCGTTCTTCGCCTGCCAACGGCCGATGGCGACGCGGGTGCGGAAGCCGACGAGGCCGTCGGTGGTGCCGACGTCGTGGCCCATGCCTTCAAGCCGGCGCTGCACCGCTCGCACATCGCTGCGCGTGAAGCCGCCCACCTTGCTCCAACCGCCCCGGATCGTCTGTGCCTTTTCGAGCCGATCGCCGACCATGCCGATGGTCAGTGCGTAGACGTCGGACTCGTTATAGGCCTTCAGCACATAGAAATTGTCCGACACCAGGAAGGCTGGCCCCATCCGCCCGGCCGGCATCAACAGGTGCCCTACTGGCCCGACATCGGCCGTGGAGATCGGCCGGCCATCGATGCGTGTCACCCCGGCCTTGGTCCAGATCGACAGCGATTGCCCCTGATCCGGCCCCTCAAGACTGCAAGCCACCGAGGCCGGCAGTTTCACCTCGACGCCCCAGGGCACGCCGGCCTTCCAGCCGCGCGATTTCAGGAAATGGCCGATCGAGGCGAGCACGTCGGGCGTCGAGTTCCAGATGTCGCGGCGGCCGTCACCGTCGCCATCGACGGCGTCGGTGAGGAACTTGGTCGGCATGAACTGCGGTTGGCCCAGCGCGCCGGCCCAGGAGCTTTTCAGAAGCGCGCGAGAGATATGCTCCTGCTGCAGGATGACCAGCGCCGCCACCAGCTCGGGGAAAAACTCATCGCGCCGCGAGCCCATGTAGGCCTGCGTCGCCAGGGTACGAACCGCATCCTTCTCGATCTTGGCGGCGCCATAGGCCGATTCCTTGCCCCAGACGGCCAGCACGATGCCGGCCGGCACGCCGGTCGCCCGCATCGTCTTGTCGAGCACCACCTTGTTGGCGGCAAACCGCTTGCGCGCACCGGCCGCCAAACCGTCGAGCTTGCCATCGGCGAGGTAGGCGGCGGGGCTCTGGAACTCGGCCTGGAAGGCGTTGCCGCCGCCGGTCGGCTTGAGGTCGGGCAGGCCGAGATCGGGCTCAAGGCCGGCCACTGCCGCCTCGAAGGTGGCGCGGCTGACGCCGGAGGCCTCAGCCGCCGGCCAGACCTTGCCGTCCAGCCAACGGGAAAAGCCGGCGTCGGCCGCCACGGCACCATGGGGAAGGAGCGCCAGCGCGCCGGCGAGGAGAAGTGCGATTCGTTTCATCACTGGATGGAATCCCCCTTGCGGCCGGGGGTCAATGGTCGGCCGGCAAGCGGCGGCGGCGCGCAGTTTTCGCGCCCCGTCAAGCGCTGCCGGCAAAGGGTCATGACAGGGGGGAATGGCGCTTGACAGCCCCCCGCCCCCGCCCTTATATCGGCGCACTTTCCGCCGGCCAGCCGGTGGGTCGTGGCAGTGTAGCTCAGTTGGTTAGAGCGACGGACTCATAACCCGTAGGTCGGCGGTTCGATTCCGCCCGCTGCTACCACTTCTCCCTTTGCGTCTTGAAGGACATCTATCGGTTTGTCACATTGCATCCCTATGACGGGATCGTTGCGACGAGGAGGACAAGATGCGCCATCGGGACGGCAGCGCCGGCGATGCCGATTACGGCCGGATCGGACATTCCTACAGTGCCTACCGCCAACCCGATCCGCGCATCGCCGCCATGATCGTGGAAGCGCTCGGCGCGGCTGAAACGGTCCTCAACGTCGGCGCTGGCGCCGGGTCCTATGAGCCTGAAGATCGCAAGGTCACCGCCATCGAACCGTCGGCCTCGATGCGGGCACAGCGGCCCGCCCATCTGGCACCAGCCATCGACGCCACGGCCGAGCACCTACCCTTTGCCGACGACAGCTTCGACGCGGCCATGGCGAGCTTCACCATCCACCAGTGGACGGATCTTGCCGCCGGCCTCCGCGAAGTGCGCCGCGTCACACGCGGGCCGGTGGTCATCCTCACCTGCGATCCCACCGAGGTCGAAGCCTTCTGGCTGAACGATTACGCGCCCAAGGTGCTCGCCACCGAGGCGCGCCGCTATCCGGCCTTCGACAAGGTGGCCGATGGCCTCGGCACGCCGATCCAGCGCATCGCGGTACCCATCCCCTTCGATTGCCGCGACGGCTTCAACGAAGCCTATTACGGTCGGCCGGAGAAGCTGCTGGAGCCGGCGGCGCGTATTTCCTGTTCGGCCTGGAGCTTCGTCACCCCGGAAGAGGCAAACGCCGCCGTCGCCAGCCTCGCCGCCGATCTCAAGTCCGGCGCCTGGGATGCGAAATACGGCGCGTTACGCCATGAGCCCAGCTATCTCGGCTCGCTCTACCTGCTGGTCTCCAAGGCAAAGGATAGCCCCTAGCTGCGCGCCCGCGGAACTGGCTCGGGACTTCCCCATTGGCGCACGGAAGGCACGGTCAGCGTCACGCGCAGCCCGCCGCTCGCCGCGCTCTCGGCCGTCGCGGTTCCGCCATGTCGCTCTATCGCCTGACGGGCGATCGCCAACCCCAAGCCGTGGCCTGGGACGGACAGGTTGTCCGACGCGCGTGCAAAGACACGAAAGATGCTTTCAAGCTCCTCTTCGCGAACGCCGGGACCGTGGTCGCCGACCTCCAGCTTGAGACAGCCGTCGTCGATCGATGAACTCACGACGACCTCGGACTCCGGACCGGAAAACTTGACGGCGTTGCGGATCACATTCTCGATGGCCCGGTAGATCAGCTCCCCGTTGACGTCGGCAATGAACGAACCGACGCCCCGGTAGGTCACCGTGACACCCCGGGCCACTCCCTCGAAGCACGCGTCTTCGATGATCTCGGTGACCAGATCGATGACGTCCAGCTTCTGGTGCGAAAGGTTTTTACTGTCGGACGTGCTCAGCCGCGCCAACGTCAGAATCTCCTCGACCAATTCGTCGAGCCGCCCGATTTCCCCTTCCATGCGGTCGAGCATGTCCTCAAGGCGCGCCGGGCTCTTCCGGAGCACACCGATCACCGCCTGCAAACGCGACAGCGGCGACCGGAGTTCGTGGGAGACGTCGTGAAACAGCCGCTCCCGCCCCTCTTGGAACTCCTGCAGGCGGGCCGCCGTCTGGTCGAAATCGCGGCCAAGCATCGCCAACTCGTCTCGCTGCCTGGGATCGGGAGCAATGCGGCGGCTGAAGTCGCCGCGGGCCAAGCCGCTGAGACCGTCGCTGAGCTTGCCGAGCGGCCCCATGAAGTAGCGGACGATCCAGAAGGCGGCGCCAAGGCTGGTCAGCACCGACACCAAAAGCGGCGCCAGTTTGGGGATCAAAGCAGACAGCCAGCTCTCGCGCGGAGCCGTCAGCCCCAAACGCCAGCAGATGCCATCGCGCAGCACCAGCCGCTGTGCCGCCTCGTCGTCGGCGGGAGCGCGGCAAGCCGAAGAGGAAGCTTCCTGGGAGAGGATAAGGCGCACGGAAGGATCGGCGGCCGTCGTTTGACGCGCAAAGGCAACCACCGCCCCTTCCCCGTCGGTGGCCAGAAGTTTAGCCGCCGTCGCCAGAACAAACTCCTGTTTTGCTTGGATTTTCAAGTCATTCGGCGGGAAGACCCCCACCGCGTAGCTGATGCCGAACACCACGGCCGTCGCCAGGGCCGTGACCAGCCAGACGACCACGGACAATCTCAGGAACAGCCTGCTCATTGGATCGAACCGTCCTTGATCAGTTGATAGCCTTGGCCGCGAACGGCGCGAATCCAGGATTGTCCGTCCGGATGCAGCCCGAGCTTCTGCCGAACGGAGCTGATGTGAACGTCGATCCGCCGGTCGAAGGGCGTCAGCGGCCGGCCGAACGCCCGTTTCGACAGGTCCTGCTTCGACACCAACTGGCCGGCACTGCGCGCCAGCACCTCAAGCAGGTTGAACTCCGCTCCAGTGAGTTCGAGCGGATGGCCGCTCCATTCGGCCGTCCGCGTGCCGGGCATGAGGGCGAGCGGCCCGGCCCGAACGATTTCCACGCCCTCTTCGCCATCCCGGTTCTGCGCCGTCCGGCGCAAGATCGCCCTGAGACGGGCGACAAGCTCGCCGGGCGAGCACGGTTTGGGAACGTAGTCGTCGGCGCCGAGGTTGAGGCCCGAAATCCGGTCGACTTCATCGCCGCGCGCCGTCAGCATCAACACGGGAACGTTGCTGGTCCGGCGGATGCGCTGGAGAGTCTCGATGCCGTTCATGCGCGGCATCATCACGTCGAGCACGACGATATCGACCGTCCTGGTCGACAGAAAATCGAGCCCCTTCTTGGCGTCCTCAAAACAGGTGACTTCGAAACCCTCGGCGGAAAGGTAATCCTTGAGCAGGGTCGTAAGCTCGTTGTCGTCGTCTATGAGAAGAACGTTCATCATGGCGGCCCCGATGTCATTCCGCGCCAGCAGGTCGAGCCAGATCTGATCCGTTGGAAGAGGCCGAACCGAGCGAAAAGAATATCATATTCTCAGTGAGAATAGCCGCTTAGCGATCGCAGGTCGCAAACTTTACATTTCTTTGCTCTCGCTTGACCGCACTTAACATAGGCCCTGCTAACGGTTCGTCGCGACCTTTTCGGGAACGAACCAAATGAAAATAAAGCTCGCCTGGCTGACATCGGCCGCCCTGGTCGCAGGCTGCGCAAATCTGCCAATGGCCGAGCCGCCACAGTTGGACCTGTCCGCAAATTGGCATGCGACACTTCCCCACCAGGGAAAGACCGCCAATCTGGTCGCCTGGTGGGGAAGCTTCAAAGATCCAGCGCTCACCGAGTTGATGACGGTGGCGGAGGCCAACAGTCCCAATCTTGAATCAGCGATTGCCTCGATCGACAAGGCAAGGGCGACCGAAGCCTCGGCGCGCTCCGGTCTGTTTCCGTCTCTGACCGGCAGTGGATCGATCGAGCGAAGCGGCACCAACGGCTCGAAAGAAAGCAAGGTCGCTGCGTCGAACACCACCAGCGGCGGCCTCGATGCCTCCTGGGAAATCGATCTTTTCGGCAAGACCCGCGCGCAAGTGTCGGCCGACCAAGCCCGTGTCGAGGAAAAGGTCGCCGACTGGCACGACGCGCGCGTTTCGCTCGCCGCCGAAATGGCTGACGACTATGTCCAATACCGCGCCTGCCGCCTTCTCGAACAGACCTATCGGCAAGAGCTCCAGTCTCAGCGGGAGACAATTTCCGCCACGCAGACCTCGGCGACGTCCGGCTTTACGTCCACGTCGGACCTGGCCCTCGCCCGGGCCAGCGCGGCCAGCTCGTCGTCGACGCTGACCTCGCAACAGGCCGAATGCGAGGTTCTGGTCAAGACGCTGTCCGAACTCGCGGCGGTCGACGAAACCAAAGTTCGTAAGATCCTCGGCTCGCAGACCGGACGCATTCCCACCCCACCTCGCATCCAGGTGACCAGCGTTCCCGCCGATCTTCTGCGCCAGCGGCCCGACGTCGCCAGCTACGAGCGGGAGATGGCAGCGACTCTCTATGAAGTCGGCTACGCCAAAGCCGACCTCTATCCAAGCCTGTCGCTGTCGGGCAATCTGACGATCAGCCATTCCACCCTGACCGGCACCGGCGTCCCCTGGTCCTTCGGGCCGTCGGTGTCCATTCCGCTGTTCGATGGCGGTTCCCGCCGCGCCGCCGTCAACAGCGCCGAAGCCGCCTACCGGTCGGCGGTCGCCAGCTACAAGTCCGGGGTTCTTTCCGCCGTCGATGACGTGGAGACGGCGATGGTGCGGGTGGACTCCACCACGCGCCGCATTGGCGATAGCGCAACCGCCGCCAGCAACTACCGGACCTATTTCAAGGCCATCGACGACAACTGGCGCGCCGGCGGCACGAGCCTTCTCGATCGAGAAGAAGCACGCCGGTCGGCCCTGTCGGCTGAAATCACGCTGATCGAGGTGAGGCGGGACGCCGTGCGCTACTGGATCGCGCTCTACAAAGCGCTCGGCGGCGGCTGGCAAAAATCGTCCGCCACGCTGACTCCCCCGCCGTCCGCGTCTCAAGGAGCTTCCCAATGACCCCACGCGTCCTTGTTTCCACGTTGTTCGTCTCGATCGCGGCTTGCGGCCTCAGCCTCGCGTCCCCGGCGGCTGCCCAGCAGTCCGACACCGCCAAGAGCAGCGCCCTCACCGTGCGCACGGTTCAGCCTGAGGTCATGCAGTGGGCGGAATCGGTGCCGGCCAGCGGTTGGCTCAAGGCCTGGCATGAAGCGGCGATCGACGCCGAAATCGGCGGGTACCGGATTACCGACGTTCTCGTGGACGTGGGAAGCGTGGTCACCAAGGGCCAGGAGCTGGCCCATCTGTCTCAGGACGCGGTTCTGGCCGATCTGCACAAGCAGGAAGCGGCCGTGGCCAAGGCCACCGCCGATCTCGCCAAGGCCAAGACCGACGCCGATCGGGCGCGCAAGGTGACCGGCACCGGCGCCCTCTCCGAGCAACAGATCAACGAATACATCATCACCGAAGAGACGGCCCAGGCGAGTCTGGCCTCCGAGCAGGCGGCGCTGGAAAGCGAGAAGATCAAGCTGAGCCAGACGGTCATCCGGGCCGTCGACGATGGGCTGATCTCCTCGCGCTCGGCAACGCTCGGCGCGGTGGTTTCCTCGGGAACCGAGCTGTTCCGCCTCATCAGGCAGCAGCGGGTGGAATGGCAGGCCGAGGTCGCCGCGCGCGATCTTCTCTCCGTGCATGCCGGCCTCAACGCCCACATCGACCTTCCCAACGGCACGAAGATCGAAGGACGCGTCCGCCTGGTGTCGCCAACCGTCGACACCGATACGGGGCGCTCGATCATCTACGTGGAGCTGCCGGTCGATCATATAGCCAGGGTTGGCTTGTTTGCCTCAGGCGGCATCGATCTCGCGACGACCTCCGCCTTGACCCTGCCGGAGACCGCGCTCGTGTTCCGCGACGGGCTCAATTACGTCTTTACGGTCGATGGCAATCGCAAGGCGAACCGCATCCTGGTCGAGGTCGGCCGCCGGCAACAGGATCGCGTCGAAATCGTCTCCGGCCTCTCAGCCAGTGCCAATGTGATCGAGTCGGGAGGCGCCTTCCTGTCGGATGGCGTCGAGGTCGACGTGGAGAACAGCGGCAAATGAACATTTCCGCCTGGTCGATCCGCAATCCCGTTCCGCCCATCCTTCTGTTCATCCTGCTGACCGTGTGCGGCTTGCTGGCCTTCGAGCGGCTGGCTGTGCAGAAGTTTCCGGACATGGACCTGCCGACGGTCAAGATCTCGGCGTCCTTGGAAGGCGCGGCGCCGGCGCAGCTCGAAACCGAGGTGGCGCGCAAGATCGAGGACGAGCTCGCCTCGCTCAGCATGCTCGATCACATCACCACCACCGTTACCGACGGCTCGGTGTCGATCAGCGTGTCCTTCGAACTTGAGAAGGACGGTGAAACAGCTCTCAACGAGGTCCGGAACGCCGTCGACAGCGTCACCGATCTACCCGCGGACATGGAAACGCCAAGCGTTTCCAAGGTGACGGTCCAGAGCTCGCCGCTGCTGGTCTATGCGATAAAGTCGTCGAAGCTGAACGAGACGGAACTGTCCTGGCTCATCGACAACGATTTCAAGAAGTCGCTGCTCGCCGTGCACGGCGTCGGCGATGTCAAGCGGGTGGGCGGCATCGACCGCGAAGTCCATGTCGACCTAGACCCGGTGATCATGGCGTCGCTCGGGGTGACGGCCTCCGACATTTCCGCCCAGCTGAAATCGGTTCAGGTCAACTCCTCCGGCGGACGCGGCGAGGTCGGCGGATTGCGCCAGACGATCCGTACACTCGGCGCGGTCGCCTCGGTCCAGGAAATCGCGGCGCTGCCGATCCCCCTGTCAAATGGCAAACAGATCCGGCTCGACCAGATCGCAACGGTCAGCGACAGCTTCTCCGACCGAAGCTCGCTCGCCTATTTCAATGGCCAGCCGGTCATCGCCGTCGAGGTCTATCGATCCAACGGCTACAGCGACTTCGGCGTCAACGAAGATCTCGGCTCGGTGATCGCCGCCTTTGCCAAGGCGCATCCGGAGATATCGCTCACCCAAGCCTACACGACGGTGACGCCGATCATCTCCAACTACGATAGTTCGATGGAGATGCTCTACGAAGGCGCCATCCTGGCCGTCATCGTGGTCTTCGCCTTCCTGCGCAACTGGCGCGCGACGATTCTGTCGGCCGTCGCCCTGCCGCTGTCGATCATCCCGACCTTTCTGGCGATGTATTTCTTCGGCTACAGTCTGAACACGGTGTCGCTGCTGTCGCTGTCGCTGGTAGTGGGCATCCTGGTCGACGATGCCATCGTCGAGGTCGAAAACATCGCCCGCCACCTGCGCATGGGCAAGAAGCCCTACGACGCGGCGATGGAAGCAGCCGATGAAATCGGCATGGCGGTCATCGCCACCACCTTCACGCTGGTCGCGGTCTTTCTGCCCACCGCCTTCATGAGCGGTATCCCCGGCCTGATCTTCCGGCAGTTCGGCATTACCGCCTCGGTGGCCGTCCTCGCCTCGCTGATGGTGGCGCGCTTTCTGACGCCGATGATGGCCGCCTACACGCTCAAACCCACGGCGGAAACCGAGCACACCGGATTGGTGATGCGCACCTATCTCCGCCTGGTGAAGACCTGCCTGCGGTTCCGCTTGATCACCGTGCTTGGTGTTGCCTTGTTCGTGGCCCTGTCGTTCAGCGCCATTCCGCTGCTCAAGACTGGCTTCATGACCGCGTCCGACGATGCGCAGACCAAGGTCACGCTGACCCTGCCGCCTGGCAGCCGGATCGAACAAACCGACAAGGTCGCAATGCTCGCCGCGGACCTGGCCTCCAGTGTCGCCGAGGTACGACAGGTCTTCGTCGCGGTCGGCACCGCATCGAGCGGCGGTGGTCCGGATTCCTCGTCCACCTCCGACGTGACTTCGGCAACGCTGACGATCGACCTTACACCGCTCAACAAACGCAAACTCAGCCAGGCCCAGGTCGAAGACGAACTGCGGCGCGCGCTGAAACAGCTGCCCGGCGTCCAGGTCGAGGTGGGAAGCGGAGGCAACGGTACCAAGCTCGAGCTGACGCTGGCCAGCGACGATTCCAGCGTTCTCGACCAGGCAGCGACCGAATTGGAAACCGAGCTGCGGGGCCTCAAGGGCATCGGCGCCGTGACCTCCAGCGCCTCCCTGCAGGCGCCGGAAGTACAGATCACGCCGGATTTCGCCCGTGCCGCCAAGCTCGGCATCACCTCGGAGGCGATCGCCAAGGCGGTGCGGGTTGCCACCAACGGCGATTATTCGACCTCGATGTCCAAGCTCAACCTGCCGCAACGGCAGATCTCGATCCGCGTTCGCTTCGCCCCCAAGACGAGAACCGACCTCCAGTCGATTTCTGAGATCCGGGTTGCCGGGACCAACGGTGAAGTGACGCTCGGCTCCATCGCCACCGTCCGCATCGGCGGCAGCCCGGCAGAAATCGACCGCATCGATCGTTCGCGCAACGTCACGCTCACCGTCGAACTCAACGGGCGGACATTGGGCGAAGTGAACGGCGAAGCCCGGGCGTTGCCGGTCATGCGCAACCTTCCCACCGGCGTCCATCTCGTCGAGCAGGGCGAACTCCAGCGTATGTCCGAACTGTTCACCAGCTTCGGCACGGCGATGGCCATCGGTATCTTCTGCGTCTACGCGGTGCTCGTGCTGCTGTTTCACGACTTCCTGCAGCCGGTGACCATCCTGATGGCGTTGCCGTTGGCGCTCGGCGGCGCGCTCTTGCCGCTCCTCCTCACCGGCACGAGCTTCTCGATGGCAGCGGTGATCGGCCTACTTCTGCTGATGGGCGTGGTAACCAAGAACTCCATCCTGCTGGTGGAATATGCCATCGTCTCCCGACGCCGCGGCCTGGACCGGATCGACGCCCTGGTCGATGCCTGTCACAAGCGAGCCCGCCCCATCTTCATGACGACGATCGCCATGGGGGCCGGCATGGCGCCGGCCGCCCTCAGCCTGGGCGGCAGCGACCCGAGCTTCCGTCAGCCGATGGCCATCGTCGTCATCGGCGGGGTGATCACCTCGACCATGCTCAGCCTGATCGTCATCCCCGTCATCTTCACCTTCGTCGACGACTTTCTCGGCATCGTCCGCCGGCTGTTCGCCAAGAAGAAGACGGCTTGAAAGAGTTCTGTGCCGGGCGTCGTCGCATCGAAGTCGCGATGCCTGCCCGGCAGCAACGATAAGGCGGCGCACCCTCTTCGGCTGCACCGCCTCCTCCACGTCCAACAGACCGGCAGGGTCGTCGCGATCAGGGCAAACCTGCCACCGTCACGGTCGAGGGTGCCGGCGCCGCCTTGCACAGGGCGATGTAGTGCAGCGCCTGGTCGCGAAGTGCCTGAGCGCGCAATTTCTCGGCCTCGAACAATTCCTTCTCGGCGTCCAGAATGCTGAAGAACGTATCCGCGCCAAGTTGAAACCCGCTGTTTCCCATGCGCAGCACCTCCTGGGACGTCGATACGAGTTTGTCCTGCGCGGCGAGGTTCCGTCCATCGCGATTATAGGCGGCGAGCGCCTGCTCGACCTCGGATATGCCTTTCAGGACGGCGGCCTGCCAGGCGGCACGCGCCTCGTCGAGCCGGGCGTTCGCCACGGCCAGATTCGCCTTGTTCTTGCCGCCGTCGAAGATCGGCGCCGAAAGCTCGCTCCCGATCTGCCAGATGTTGACGTCCGCGCTGTGCAGGACCGCCGTCGGCGTCAGATAGCCGCTCAACCGCAACGAGGGATAGAACGCCGCCTCGGCGACCCCGACCCCTTCGGCTGCCGAGGCAAAGGTGTATTCCGCCCGACGAACGTCGGGGCGGTTCCTGACGACGTCGGCCGGTATTCCCACGCCGATCTTGTATCTTGCGCGCGGCTGCTCGGCCGTCTTCAGAAGGTCCGACTTGAGTTGTGCGACGGGTGCGCCGGTCAGACTGGCGAGATCGTCGGTCAAAGTGTCGAACTCCACCTCCAGGGAGGGCAGCTCGGACTCCGCCTTTGCGACCAGCTGTTCCCCCTGCACGACCTGCAAATCGGTGGTCTCGCCGGCGCGCGCGCCTTCGTGCAGCAGCGCCAAATTCCGCCGGCGGTTCTCGACGGTCTGATGGGCGAGCGCTATTCTCTGCTGGGAATAGCGAAGCTTGACATAGGTGGAGGCGATCTCGGCCAGCACGCCGAGACGAACGTCGTCCCTTCGCGCCGTGGCCGCCAGGAGCTGGGCCTCGGATGCCCTTTTCTGGGCCCGCGCGCCGCCGAATATGTCCAGCAGCCACGACCCCGAAACAGTCCCGTAAGTTCCCGCCGAGACGGTGCCGAAGCCGTATTTGTCGCCCCTCGCCGCGCCGCCGCCGCCGGAGATCGAGGGCAGCAGCGCCGATGCGGACAGATCGACACCGGCTTGCGCCTGTTTGATTTGCGCCTCCGCCTGCCGCAGATCCTGGTTGCCGGTCTCCCCGAGCCGTTCGAGTTCGGTGAGCTCGCGATCGGAAAATGCCAGCCACCACTCCGCCTTGATGGGGGATTCCTTTCGGCTTTGCTTGGCCCCGACGAAAGCGTTGGGCATGTCGGCGTGGAGCGGCTCGACCGGCGTCGACCTGCAACCGCCGTTCAGTACGGCGAGAGCCAGAACAGAGGTCGCCACGATCCGGAAATCCGGCAGCCATTTCTGACCGTATCGGACAACGCCTTCCTCCGCGCGGTCGGTCTGGCTCGGATTCACACCCCATCGTGAGCAGGTGCGGACATGATGCAAAGGCATGGATTTCACCTCATGCGGATCAGCCAGGTCGGCTCGAACGATGGGCGCCGACACCGTGACCATCGGCATCCCAATAAATCTGTCTCTGGCAGCCCCGGCTCCGCCACCCCCAGCCCACCGGAAGCGACCAAATGGAGTTCTGGAAGACATCTGCAAGGGCAACGTCGTACCCCTACTTGAAATAGAACAGATGCTCGTAAAGTGAGCAGTAAAATTGATAAACAAAAGGAAAGAACAAAATATATATAACGTTAGATATCGACAGGCCAGTAACAATACCCACAAGAAAACCGGAAATTGTGCTCTTTAGCCTGACTGGCATAGCTGAATTTGTCTCTTCTGACATTTCGGTCCACCGTAAGAGAACTCTTTCTGCATAAGCGGTCGTTGCAAGGCTAGTCGCCCAACTCTCCGGCTTCGCTCCGGCCGGTTGCGCGAAGCAGTCACGCGGCCAGCCGGCGATCCGAAGAGACGGCGGTGCCCCTGCTCGGGTCCATAACTCAACCTTCGCCTTGCAATGGGCCTGAGAGGTCGCCCACACCGAGGCAGACGCCAACGAGCCGCCGCAATCGCGCGAAAGAGCCAAGCCCAGGACCGCCCAGCAGGTCATGCTTAGCGAAGCGAACGTTAAGTGCCGTTAAGCACATGTTAAGATAAGTAAATGCGCCCGCCGTCTTCGGCGGGCATTGGCGCAAACACCGCAGTGACGCATGGCAGCGTCACGGCGGCGGACCGGCATTATTGCGCTAAATCAGCCAGTTCTCGACCTTCAGCGCCTCAACCCGAGAAAACTCACCGGTATTGGCAGTCACCAACACGGCGCCGAGCGCCAGCGCATGGGCTGCGATGAGCAAATCGTTGGGACCGATGGGGCGACCGGCCTGTTCGAGCCGGGCGCGGACGCTGCCATATTCGGCATCGGCCGGCACATCGAGCGCCATCACCTGCAAACTGCCGAGGATCGCTTCGATCTGGGCCGTGAGCTTCGCCGAGCCCTTCTTGGCGCAGCCATAGCGCAGCTCGGCGGCCGTGACGATGCTGACGCAGATGGCGTCCGGCCCCACCGCCGCGATGCGTTCGGTGACGACACCTTGCGGGTTGCTCGCCAACTCGGACACGATGTTGGTGTCGAGCATGTAGATCACAGGTCGATATCCTTGGCCGGCAGCAGCGTGTCGTCGATCTCCGGAAACCGGTCCTCATCGGCAAGCGGCTGAAGCCCAGCAAGCACATCCAATAGGCTCTTGCGCCGCATCGGTTCGAGGATCAGCCGGTCACCGTCGCGGTGAATCATCACCCGGTCACCCGGCAACTCGAAGTCGGCCGGGATGCGTACGGCCTGGCTCTTGTTGTTGCGAAACAGCTTGGCTTCGCGGGACCCGGTTGGATCCTGATGGCGCAGTTTGGACATGCCCACCTCCATTGCATATGCCTATACATATACAAATTGGGTTGTCATCAGCAAGCGATGCTTTGGCTGCGCATTGCAAGGGCCGAGAGTCTGCGCGGTCCCGGACGCTTCACCCCGTCGTCCGTACCGGCTCCAGCGCGTAAAGGCTGACGTCGATCTGCCCGCCCCGGAAGCCGGCCTCGCAATAGGCGAGGTAGTAGGACCACAGGCGCTTGAAGGCGGCGGAATAGCCTATTTCGGCGATCTTCGGCCAGGCGGCCTCGAAGCGGTGCCGCCAGTCGGCCAGCGTCCGGACATAGGAGAGACCGAAATCCAGCCTGTCGCGCAGTGCAAAGCCCGCCTCTTGGGCCACCTCGGCGAACACTGCCTTGCTGGGCAACATGCCACCGGGAAACACCATGGTCTGGATCATGTCGGGATGGCTGCGATAATGCGCGAAGCGGTCGTCGGCGATGGTGATTACCTGCACCACGGCCCGGCCGCCCGGCTTCAGCGCCTCGCGCAGCTTGTCGAAATAGCCGCGCCAATAGGCCTCGCCCACCGCCTCGAACATCTCGATCGACACGATGCGGTCGTATTGTCCTTGGATGTCGCGATAATCGCGGAGTTCCAGCGCGACCCGCTCGGCAAGGCCGCGCTGGCGCACCAGATCCCGGCCAACGGCGAGTTGGGCCGGCGACAGCGTGATGCCCTCCACCGACCGGGCGCCGGCATCGACAAGATAGGCGGCGAGGCCGCCCCAGCCACAGCCGATTTCCAGCACCGATTGGCCGCCGTCGAGCTGCAGCATGTCGGCGATGCGCCGGAACTTGCGTCTCTGGGCGGCCTCGAGGTCGTCGCCGTCTTCGTAGAGCGCCGAGGAATAGATCATCTGCCGGTCGAGCCATTCGGCGTAGAAGGCGTTGCCGAGATCGTAGTGCGCCATGATGTTGCGCCGACTGCCGCGTTTCGAATTGCGGCGCATCAGCATCAACAGCCGCTGCATGAGCCGCACCGGTAACGACGCCTCGGCGACCCTGACCAGGGTGTCGAGGTTGTCGGCGCACAGCGTGATGAAAGCGGCGAGATCGGGCGTATCCCAATCGCCGTCGACGTGGGACTCGGCAAAGCCGACGTCGCCGCCGGTGAGCAGCCGGCCGATCGCCCGCCAGCGCAGGATCCTGAGTTCGGCCACGGCGCCGGGCAGATGACCGGCCGCGGTAAGGCACGTGCCGTCGGGCAGCACCACCGAGAGACGCCCGCGTTCGACCTTGCCGAGCACGCGCTTGACGAAGGCGACGCGCAGCGGGGTTGGCAACGCCAGGCCGACGATCGACGGGGCGAGCGTGGAAAGTGACGTCATCCGGAAGACCTTCTCGTTGGATTGAAACCCTTGGGACCGCCACCGGGGCGGGAATGGAACGGAACGCGTTGCAGCCACAGCCTGAGCGCCTCCCAGTGAATGGCGGCGACCACCTTCAGCGTCATCAGCGGGAAGCGGACGAGCAGCCGGACGAGATTGCGATCGGTGAGGTCCTGGCGCGTCAGCGCCATCGAGGCGGTCAGCATCAGGCCGTCGCGGTCGTGATCCTCGATGGCGATGGTGAAGCGGTCGGCCGGCGGCTTGACGTGGAAGCGATAGCGCATGTCCATCGGCAGGAAGGGCGAGACATAGAAATCCTTGGCCGCCGCGTGATGGATGGTGCCGGCCTCGTCGAGCCCGACGTTGGCGGCGTAATGATGCATGCCGCCGAAGGTGTTGCGCACCTCGTAGATCAGCGCCGCCAGCCGCCCGTCGGCGTCGCGGCAAAAATAGACGCTGAGCGGATTGAAGACGAATCCCCACAGGCGCGGCATGCGATCAGCGTCAGGCCCGCGCCATCCCAGGCAAGGCCCCGCTCGTCGGCAAGGTGCCGGATACGCTCAGCCAGCGTCCCCTCGCCGGCCGGCCCATGGTCGACCTCGCGAAAGGACACGCGGTTCCACCGGTTGACCGACAACAGACGGCTCGCCCGACCGAGTTCGTCCAACCGGTCGAGATCGCTGTGCAGCATGTAGACGGCGTATTTGAGGTTGTGCGGCGTCGGGCGCAGGCGCCGATGCAGCACCAGGCCAACGTAGAGCGATGGGGTCATGCCGCCACCTCGCCCCAAAGCCTGGGTCCGATATGGATGCGGCCGGATTCGTCCCTCACGTGCCATGGCCGGCGCACGTCGCCCATCGCCTCGGCGGCGGCAAGGCCGGCCTGCAAGCCGTCCTCGTGGAAACCGACGCCGAAATAGGCGCCGGCGTACCAGACGTTGCCGACGCCCTGGAGGCTCCAGAGCTCTTTCTGCGCTTCGATGGCCGGCTGATCGAACAGGGGGTGATCGTAGGCGAACTCGCAGTAGACCCGGTCGCGGCGCGGTTCGACGAACGGATTGAGCGTCACGAACAGCGGGATCGCCGGATCGATATGCTGCAGCCGGTTCATCCAGTAGGTGACCGACGGGCCGGACGAGCGATCGCTGGTGGCAAGATAGTTCCAGGCCGACCAGGCGGCCCGGCGCTCGGGCATCAGGCAGGGGTCGCCATGCAGAACGGCGCGATTGCGGCTGTAACGCAAGGCGCTGAGGACGTGGCGCTCCGCTTCGGTTGGCGCCTTGACGACGCCCAGCGCCTGATCGGCATGGCAGGCAACCAGCACCTTGTCGAAGCGGCGCTGGCTCGCGCCATCTTCAATCACAACGCCAGCGGCCGAACGCTCGACGATCCTCACGTCGCGGCCGAGCATCACCCGCCCTTTGAGCGGTTCGGTCAGCTGCGACACATAGGCCCGGCTGCCACCCTTCACCGTCCGCCACTGCGGCCGGCCGCGGAGATTCAGGAGACCATGATTGTCGCAGAAGCGAATGAAGGCCTCGGCCGGATAGGCGCCCACGTCGGCGGCCGGCGTCGACCAGATGGCCGCCGCCATCGGATAGAGGTGATCCTCGCGGAAGGCGCGGCCATAGCGGTTGGCGTCGAGATAGGCGGCGAGCGTCATGCCGTCGAGCCGGCCGATATCGCGCGGCGCCTGCCGGTAAAAGCGCAGGAGATCGGCGACCATGGCGTAGAAGCGCGGCCTCAGGATGTTGGTGGGCTGGGCGAACAGACCGGCAAGATCGGAGCCGGCGTATTCCAGCCGGCCGCCGTCGATCGACACGGAAAACGACATGTCGGTCGCTTCGGTCTCAACGCCGAGATGGCGGAACAGCGCCGTCAGGTTGGGATATGTCGCCTCGTTGTAGACGATGAAGCCGGTATCGACCGGAATGGAGGCACCGCCGGTCGGTGCCAGCACGGTGTTGCTATGGCCACCGAGCCGCCGGTCGATCTCATAGACCGTCACGTTGTGGCGGCGGGCGAGCAGCCAGGCAGCCGACAGGCCGGCAATGCCCGATCCGACGACCGCGATCTCGAGCCGCTTGCTGGCCCTCGTCTCCTCGATCATGTGCATTCCCGTTTGCCTCTGAATTTGCTGTACCATCCATTCTACGATGCCCCCCTGGCGAGGGATCACCGGCCTGGTGGCGAATTTGGTCGTCGTTGTTACGTCACGAATGATCCATCGCCGCGGGCGACGCGTAGAAGAGGCATGAGACGTGGACGGGCGAACTCTTTTCCTCTCAGGGAAACCGTTGAAACGGCGGTCAGTTCCATGAGACCGGCGGATGCGAAGACACAGCCGTTCGATGGCGAGGACGCTGCAGGCCTCGTCGCGGCCATCGCGCAGGCCGGCGACCGGCAGGCCTTTGCCCGGCTGTTTGCCGACTATGCGCCGCGTCTCAAGACTTTCCTCAGCCGGCAGGGGTTCGGCGCCAGCGATTGCGACGACCTGATCCTGGACACCATGCTGGCCGTCTGGCGCAAGGCGGGGCAGTTCGATGCCAAGGCCGGCGCCGTTTCCACCTGGATCTTCACCATCTGCCGCAACCTCGGCATCGACCGCCGCCGCCAGATCGCCCGCCGTCTCCGCGACGATGATCTGCCGCCGCTCTCCGATGTCGACCCCAGCCCGTCGGCCGAGGGCATGACCGCCAGCCGCCACCCAAGCCCCGAGCTACTCGCCCGCTTCGCGGCCGGATTGCTGTCCCCCAGCGCCGCGCTAGTGGTGGAGAGCCATCTGGCGCTCTGCGACAGCTGCGCCGTGGCTCATCGCGACACGCTGGCCGTCGGCGGGGTACTTCTCGAGCGCCTGTCGCCCGCCGAACTCGATGCCCGGCTGTTCGAGCGGACGCTGGCCCGCTTGGACGAGAAGCGCCCTGCCCTCGCCGCGCCGACATCGCCACGCCGGATAGCCCGTGATCTCGGCATCGAACTGCCCGCGCCCATTGCCGATCGGGCGACCTCCGGTTGGCGCTGGATGGGGCCGGGCATGGCGTTTGCCCGCCTCGACGTGCCCGAGGACCGGCGCATCAGTCTGGTTCTCCTGAAGATCGCGGCCGGCCAGCGCATACCGACCCACGGCCATTCCGGCGAAGAGTTGACGCTGGTGCTGCGCGGCGCCTTCGAGGACGAGCACGGGCGGGTCGCTGCCGGCGATTTCGCCGAAGAGGACGACGACACCCACCACACGCCCGTCGTCACCGGCGAGGGGACCTGCATCTGCCTTTCCTCCATCGAAGGGCGGCTCCGGCCGCACGGCCTGATCGCCCGCATGGCAACCACATTGATAGGATTATAGCCATGTGGACCGGCGCCCTCCTCTCGCTCGTGATCCTGATGGTGGCGATGGGCGCGGCGTCGATCGTCGCCGAGCGAACGCGCCGCTCCGGCTTCGTCGACGGCATCTGGGCACTGGCGACCGGCGTTGCCGCGCTGACGCTGATCCTTGCTCTGCCGGCTCCCGTCGAACGTCCGCTGGTCGTTGCCCTGCTGGTCGCCATCTGGGCGGTTCGTCTCGGCCGCCACATCGTCGGCCGTACGCTGGGCAGCGGTGCCGATGATTCCCGCTACGCCGCGCTTCGGCGCGAATGGGGAGCGCGTGCACCGCGCCGGTTATTTCTCTTCCTGCAAATGCAGGCCATCGCCGGATGGCTGCTGGCGTTGGCGGCAGCGGCCGCCGCCGCGCGCATCGGCCCGCTCGGCGGACAGGACGCGCTCGGCGGCGCTATCACGCTTCTGGCGATTTTGGGAGAATGGTGGGCCGACCGGACGCTCGCCGCTTTCCGGCGCGATTCTCCGGGCGAAGTCTGCGATCGCGGGCTCTGGGGCTGGTCGCGCCACCCCAATTATTTCTTCGAGTGGCTGTTCTGGATCGGTATCGCCGCGATCGGCATCGGCGGCTTCGACGGACGCACTGCCCTCGTGCTCATCGCGCCGATCTCCATCTACGGACTGCTGGTGCACGTGTCGGGCATTCCGCCCCTCGAACGCCAGATGCTGGAAAGTCGGGGCGAGGCGTTCCGCGTCTATCAGGCCCGCGTCTCGGCCTTCTTTCCCCGCCCACCCAAAGCTGATCAGGCAGAAAGCCAGCGCGACAGCACCAGGTAGCTGATTGTTGCGGCGAGACCGCTGGCAACCGTTCCCCAGGCAAGATCGACGATGGTGATCGCCATCGGTCAGGAACGGATGGTCGCCTGGTTGGTGAGGTCGTAGGTGGCATAGGCGACGAAGCCCAGCGCCGCCCCCGATACCAGCGCCGTCGACCATTTGCCCGACGCGAGCGCCGGCTGGATGGCGAAATAACCGAGGCCCGCCGCGTAGATCAAATAAAAGGCCACCGCCGGCACCGGCTGCGGCGGATCGGCGATGAGATCGCCCATCGCCGGCTTGTAGAGGCGCGGCACCATGGTGCCGAGCCAGATGGCGTCGAGGGCGAGAAAGCTGATCAGTCCGGTCGCGTAGATGGCGATGGCATTGGGCATGACGACCTCCGTTGTCAGACCTTCATACGCGCCAACATGTCACCCAGATCATCGGCCGGGCAGGAAATGGCAGTCGCCCTCAGGGCACCAAGTCGCGATCGATCTCATCGAGGCAGGTTCTGAGATCGCTGAACCTCGATGAGACCTTGGTTGCCCGGCCAAGCAACTGCCGCACCGTCATCAACGAAAAGGCCAGGATGTAGCGGTCTTTCTCGGCCATCTGCGCATGGGCACGGGAATAGTCGGCGAGCGCGCCGATTTCCGGCGATTGCAGCGAATCCGCCTCGAACAGCTGCAGTCGGTTGACGAGGATGCTCGGCCGCGTCGCCTCCGTCTGCTCCACCGTCAGGCGCAGCTTGTAACGGTACGTCTTGTCGTCGGAGGGGGTGGGTCGGCTCATCAATGCGCTCCACTGGTATCGATTGGCCCCTTCGGCTTGGGTGCCAGCCAAGGCAGCATGGCCGCCAACACGAAGACCACGGTGATGATCGAGAACATGTCGAGCGTGGCCAGGAGGACGCTCTGCTGCTCGACGATGCGGGAGAGGCTGGCGACGGCAACGTCATGCGAAGCGCCGCCCTCCATCATGCCGGCGATCACCTGATCGCTGTTGTGCATGGCGCTGACTAGTTCGGTCTGGTTGGTGCGCGCCGCGTTGGCCCAGCCGGTCTGGACCAGCGAGGTGGCGAAGGCGCCGGCCAGCGTGCGCATGAAGTTGGACAGGCCGGCGGCGTTGGCCTGTTCCTCCGGACTGACGCTGGCAATGGCAAGGCCGGTCACGGGCACGAAGAACATCACCATGAACGGCCCGGTGAGCAGCGTCGGCCAGGCCATCTGCGCGAACGTCACGTCTGAATTGAAGCTCATGCGCCAGGCCGTCATGGCGCCGAGGCCGAGGATGCCGATCGACAGGATGGCGCGCGGATCGAACTTTTCCGTCGCCTTGCCGACGATCGGCGCCGAGGTGAGAGCCAGTATGCCCATGATGCCAGTGGCATAGCCGGCCCAGGTGGCCGTATAGCCCATGTTCTGCTGCAGCCACAGCGGCAGGATGACGATGGACGCAAAGAAGGCCGCGAAGCCGCCGGCAAAGGTGACGGCCGCCGCCGTGAAGCCGCGATAGCGGAAGATCCTGAGATCGACGATCGGCTGGGACTCGGTGAGTTCGTAGATCACGAAGGCGAGGAAGCCGATCACCGCGACGACGGCGAGCACCTGGATTTCGGGGGCGGCGAACCAGTCGTTGTTGCGCCCCTCGTCGAGCATGATCTGCAAGGCCCCCACCCAGAGCACCAGCAGCGCCAGGCCGATCGTATCGATGCGCGCCTTGCCGGTCGGATCGGGCTGCCCCAGCGTGGCGAAGAACACAATGGCGCCGCCCACCACGGCGATCGGAACCTTGATGAAGAAGATCCACTGCCAGCCGATGCCGTCGCAGATGATGCCGCCGAGAATGGGGCCGGCGATCGGACCGATCAGCGTCGTCATCGCCCAGATGACCGAGGCGATGGTGGCCTGCTTGGGCGGAAAGATGCGCATCAGCAGCATCTGCGACAGCGGCATGATCGGACCGCCGAACAGGCCCAGCAACACGCGTCCGCCGATCAGCATGCCCAGGGATTGCGAGAAGCCGCAAAGCATCGAAATGGCGGCGAAGCCGAAATAGCAGACAAGGAAGACCCGCATGGCGCCGAACCGCCGGCTGAGCCAGCCGGTGAGCGGCACGGTGATCGCCTCGGCCACCGCGTAGGAGGTGATCACCCAGGAACCCTGCGATGCCGACACACCGACCGAGCCGGCAATGGTCGGCACCGACACGTTGGCGATGGTGCTGTCGAGCACGACCAGAAAGTTGCCGGCGCCGATGGCGAGCGCCGCCACCATCAGGCGGGCGCCCGTCAGCGGGGCGGCGTGTTCCAGGGCAGGCGCGGTCATGGTGTCACCTCAGGCAACTCCGGCAAAAGGGTTTGCGGTTTTGCGTCAGGAACTGCGGAGCAAAGAGATAAATTTACTCGGCAAGCGCGATGTCGGCGGTCATGGACAGGCCGACCTGCAGCGGATGCGCGCGAAGTTCGACCGGATCGAGCGCGATGCGCACCGGCAGGCGCTGCACCACCTTGATCCAGTTGCCGGTGGCGTTCTGAGCCGGAACCACCGAGAAGGCGGCACCGGTGCCGCCGGAGAAGCCGATCACCGTGCCGGTAAACGGCACGCTGCTGCCGTAGAGGTCGGAGGTGAGCGTCACCTTCTGGCCAGCCTTGACGTGGGCGAGCTGCACTTCCTTGTAGTTGGCGTCGACATAGGCGGCCTCGAGCGGCACCACCACCATCAGCGTCATGCCCGGCTGCACGCGCTGGCCGACCTGCACCTGACGGCGCGAGATGACGCCATCGACCGGCGCCCGCATCACCGTGCGTTCCAAGTTGACCTTGGCCTGATCGCGCGTCGAACGGGCGGCGAGCACTTCCGGATTGTCGTCGATGCCGACCCCGGAAATCATGGCGGCGTTGGCTTCCTTGGCGGCGGCGGCAGCGTCGCGGGCGGCGACGGCGCCGGCAGCGCCGGCCCGGGCGGACGCCATGTTCGCCTCGGTGGTCTTGAGCGCCGTCTCGACGGCGGTGACCTCGTCACCCGACACCGAACCCTTGTCGGCCAGCGTCTTGCGGCGATCGAGATCGATCCTGGCCTTTTCGTAGTTGGCCTGGGCGGAGGCGAGCTGGGCGGCGGCTTGTGCCTGATCCGCCTCGCGACCGGCGATTTGCGCCGACAGTGCCCTGTCGTTAGCGATCAGGGCGGTCACGCGGCGGATGGCGCTCTGGTAGTTGGCTTCCGCCAACGCAAGCGCCAGCTTGGCATCGGTATCGTCGAGACGGACGAGCACGTCACCCTTCTTGACCGCCTGAGTATCGCTGACCAGCACGTCGGTGACCGGCGCCGCCACCAGCGGCGTGATCTGCGCCACGTCGGCACCGACATAGGCATTGTCGGTGATGGCGTGCTTGGACGCATAGAGCGTGTCATAGGCGTAATAGCCACCGCCACAGGCGGCCACGGCGAGCAACAGGCCGAGGAACAGCGGGCCGCGCTTCTTGGGGTTGACGGCGGCCTCGGCGGCCGGGCTGACGTGGTCGACGTCGGCGTCGATCTTGCGCATGTCGTTCACGACTGCTTCTCCATGCTGCGGAACCCGCCGCCGAGGGCGCGAACCATTGCGATGTCCAGGGTAAAGGCGCGGGCCTGCAGCGTGGCAGCGGCCCGACGGGCAGTGATCAGGGCGTCCTCGGCGGTCAGCACTTCCAGATAGGTGGCAAGGCCACCGTTGTAGCGGTCGCTGACGACGCGCCACGCCTTCTCGGCGGCGGCCACCGAACGCTGGGTTTCCGCGAGCTGACGGGCGAGTTGGCGCTTGCTCACCACGGCATCCGCCACCCGGTGCAGCGCCTCGGTCAGCGTCTGATCGTAGGTGGCAACGGCGATTTCATATTGCGACACGGCGGAGCGTTCGCCAGCGCGCAGGCGGCCGCCGTCGAAGATCGGCAGCGAGATGGCCGGGCCGATCGAACCCAGCGTCGAACCGGGGTCGGTGAGCATGTTGAGGCCGAGCGCCTGCTTGCCGATCATCGCCGCCAGATTGACGTTGGGATAATAGGCCGCCTTGGCGGCGTCGATATCCTTGGAGGCAGCCTCGGCGGTATAGCGGGCCGCCAGGATATCGGGGCGACGCCCCAGGAACTCCAGCGGCAGGCTCTGGGGAACGCCGGTGAAGCGCCCACCCCGCACCCTGGGACGATCGATGGACAGGCCACGATCCGGCCCGGCGCCGAGCAGCGCCGCCAACTGGTTCTTGGCAAGGCCGATGCCCTCGTCGATCTCGGCGAGCTGCGCCTCGGCGCCGGCTTCCGCCGAGCGCGAGCGTTCCAGCGCGCCTTCGTTCTCAAGGCCCTTGCCGTAGCGGTCGCTCATCAGCGACAAGGTCTGCTTGCGCACGCTGATGGCGCTGACCGCGCTGTCGCGATCGGCATAGAGCGAGGCAAGATGCCCGTAGACGTCGGCGATGCCGGTCGAAAGGGCAAGGCGCGTGGCAGCGGCTTCCGCTTCGGCAGCGGCTGCCTTGCCCTTGGCGGCGGCCAACGACGCCCGGTTCTTGCCCCAGAAGTCGATTTCCCAGTCGAACGACAGCGAGCCGGTACCCGCGTCCTTCCAGCCCTTGGGCACGAAGTCCTTGCCGATCAGATAGTTGTAGGATTGGCGCTCGTTGTCGGCCTTGGCGGAAGCGCCGATGGTGGGCAGCAGCGAGGCCTGAGAGGCGCCGACGCCGGCATAGGCCAGCGCTACGCGCGCGGCGGCGATCCGCATGTCGGACGCGCCGGCAAGGCCTTCGCCGATCAGCGTCGCCAGTTGCGGGTCGCCATAGGCCTGCCACCAGTTTTCCGCCGGCCAGGCCGCGTTTTTCGCGGCAGCGAGGCTCTTGTCAGCGGCGTAGCCCGACATCGGCTTCACCGAGGAAACGGTCGCATTCTCCGGCAGCATGGCGCAGCCGCCATAAAGCGCCGACACAAAAAGCAGAATGCCTGTGGAATAGCCCCTTGGTCCCAGCCTCGAATGCATGCGGCACCTATATAACCGTACAGTACGGTTTAGTTATAAAAGTCACTTGCGGGCGTCAAGTCGGAAACCTACGTTGACGATCACAAGTGGGAGACCGGTATGCGATCGAAGACCGATGAGAAGCGAAACGCCATCATCGCGGCTGCGACGGAAGTGTTCGAGGAGGTGGGCTACCAGCGCGCCAGCATGGCGATGATCGCGGCACGGCTCGGCGGGTCCAAAGCGACGCTCTATGGCTATTTCCATTCCAAGGAACAGCTGTTCGCCACCGCGGTAACCTCGGCTCTAGAGGAAACCGGCGAGGAGACCATGGCTGCGCTCGCCTCGGAAGGCGACATCGCGACGGTCCTCACACACTACGGACAGCTCTATCTGGACCTCGTCACACAGCCGGAAATCCAGGCCATCCTGCGCACTGTCCTGAGCGAGGGGCAGAACAGCACCCTGGGTCGCGAGGTCTACGCGCTCGGCCCCCAGCGCGGCATCGACAACCTGACCGACTTCTTCCGAAAGCGAGCCGCCGCAGGAGAAATCGAGCTCGCATCGGCGGAGGTCGCCGCCTTGCATTTCAAGGCCCTGGTGGAAGCCGGCGTCACCGAGGCGCGCCTCTATGGGCTGGCCAACGTCAGAGACAAAAGCGAGGCGGTCGAAACCGCCGTCGCGGCCTTCATGAAGATCTACCGCAGGCCCCGGGTTTGAGTGAGCTCAACAAACCAAAGTTCAATCCAAACATGCAGGCCGTCTCGATAGAATTGCCCGACACAGGACAACCAAAGAAAGTCGCCAAATGCCAACGGCCGACGATTTCAGAGTTGAGCTGACGGGTATTCTCCAGCGAGCCGAACTGCAGGGACGACCGCACGTTGAGATAAACGCAGGCGAGCTGCATCGCTCCGTTGGTGGTTACCCGTCCAGGGAAGGTAATCAGCACGCCATGCCGTCCTGTTGCGGCGTCATGCGCGGCGAACTCGAGGCGGGAAAGGCCGAGATCATTTACACGCCGGAAAGCGGGAACGGCGCATCGCTGACCATCAGGTATTACCTGCCGAGATTACATCTGCGCAATTAGATCGCAATCGTCTTGCAATGGCCGGATGTTTCGCGAGCAGGAGTCGGCTAAGCCCCTTCCCATTTGTCGAAGCGCGGCCGAATGATTACATCTGCGACACTTTCGCATTTCCCTCCTCGCCTGCCTGCCGGCAGCCGGAGACATCATGACCGACACGGACGCGCCGCGACGCGGCATTCCCATGGGATCGATCGACGAGGACAGCATCCACGCGCTGGTCCATGGCTTCTACGGCAAGGTGATGGCCGACCCGGACCTCGTCGCCATCTTCGGCCGCGAAATCGCAAAGGACGCGTGGCCTGCCCACTTGGAGAAAATGTGCGCCTTCTGGTCGTCGGTGCTGCTGCGCTCGGGCCGCTATGATGGCCGGCCGATGCGGCCGCATATCCTGATCCGCGACATCGAGGACCGGCATTTCGAGCGCTGGCTGGCGCTGTTTGCCGAGACGGCGCGGCAGGTGTTCGACGAACCCGACGCCAACAGCGTCATCGCCACCGCCGAGCGCATCGGCCACAACTTCCGCCTCGCCCGCGCCCAGAACCGAGGGCTCGACGACACCCGCATGGAGATGATTCGCGCCGAGCCGGACGGCCCGCGCGACAAGGCCATCTGGAGCCCGCCACGGTAGCGTTCGGATCTTCCTCAGCCACGCCCTCGGTAGGTCGCAACACCCTGATCGGGCAGCCAGAGATCCTTCGGCGGGGCGCCGGTCTGCCAGAAGACGTCAATCGGGATGCCGCCGCGCGGATACCAGTAGCCGCCGATCCGGAGCCAGCGCGGCGCGAGGCGCTCGACCAGCCGCCGCGCGATCATGATGGTGCAATCCTCATGAAACGAGCCGTGGTTGCGGAACGACGTCAGGAAGAGCTTCAGGGACTTGGATTCGACGAGCCATTGATCGGGCACGTAGTCGATCACCAGATGCGCGAAGTCGGGCTGGCCGGTGACCGGACAGAGCGAGGTGAACTCCGGCGCGGTAAAGCGGGCGAGATAATCGATATCCGGATGCGGATTGGGCACCCGGTCGAGGATCGCCTCTTCGGGCGAAACGGGCGTTGCAGTCGCCTTCCCAAGCTGATGGGCGCCCGTTGCATCACTGGTCATTTCAGGACTCCCTTAAGCGACTTGGCTCTCAAGCCGAGAAAGCCAGACGCTAATTGAAAAGGGACTGAAATTCAAAATCTGGCTTTCAGCTTGACCATGACACCTGCGGGACTGGCTCTCAGGCCGGTACGGTCATGAAGTTGGCAAATATCTCCAGATCTTCCTGTTCGACGGGAACTCCTTCAACTCGGTTCCGTCCCTTGCGTTTGGCCAGATACATGCAGCCGTCGGCCCGCGAGATCGCCATCAACGGGCTGTCGCCGGGGTAGGCGGTCGCATAACCAATACTGACCGTGCAAACCTGGCGGGCGGAATAGAGATGCGGAATGCCTATCTCTTCAATGGCTTTTCGTAGTCCTTCCAGATGCTGTTCCAGCTTCTCCGAATCCGTCTCCGCCAGAATGAGAGTGAATTCCTCGCCGCCATACCGCGCGGCGATCTCGTCGGCGCGACGGGCGAATTTCCGGATCGTCGGGCCGATCAGCTGCAGAACATCGTCTCCCGTGGCGTGCCCGTAATGATCGTTGAACAACTTGAATTCGTCGATGTCGATCATGACGACGGTAAAGCCGGCGCCGTGGCGCTTCAATCGGCTGAGACTGTCCTGCAGGAACTTGTCGAGCGCTCGCCGATTGGCGAGACCGGTCAGCGCGTCGCTGTGGACGGACTCCTCCAGGCTGTCGAGCATCATGTTGACCGAGCGGCCGACCAGAGCCAGATCGGACAACAGGAGTTTCTGCTTGACGCGCGATGTCCAGTCGCCGGCGGCGACGCGTTCGGCGACGTGGACCATCTGCCTCAGTCCCCGCAGCACGAGCCATTCGAGCAAAAACAGCATGATCGACACGATGCCGACGGCAACGAGGCCGACCAGCACGAGCTGCTTGATCATCTCCTTGGTAGCGGCGTCCTGAATTTTCTCCGTCGAGACCGCGAAGGCTATCCGGTCGGACGTCCCGGTTAGCGTTGTCACGCCGAACACTTCACTGCCCGCCCCGTAGGTTCCCGGCATGATGAGCCCGGTTCCCAGTTCGGCCAAACGTTTGGCGGTGACATCCGAAAGGGGGCTTTTGCTCTCCGACAGCGGCCCGCCGCTGAGAATCTTGCCATCAGCATCCATGAGCATGGCGTAGGTGAGTGGAAGATCAAACTGACCGAGCACCATCTGGTGCAGATAGGACGTGTTGAGGGCGACCGCCAGCACGAAGTCCACATGATCGCCGGAGCGGATTGCCTTGGCTGACTGGGTAATCACCTTCCCGGTAATGCGGCTCAGGATGAAATTGCTCCAGACGACTTTGTCCGAGGCAAACGCTTCTGAGAAATACTCCCTGTCGCCAACATAAATGCCGATCGCCTTGGGGTCCGACGAACAGTAAATGACACCATAAGGCGAAATGAGAGAGATCCGCTCCACCTTCTGCTGGATTTCCAGGATACGCAACATGCTCTCGTTGCAGAGCTGAGGCGAAATATACTTGAGATCCTTGGAGAGCGCTATTGTCTCCGATAGCCGCTCGACTTCGAGACGCGCCTCGACGAAAGCCTTCTGGCTACGGGCCAGCGAGATCAGCATGCTCTGATTGATGGCTTCAAGCTGCCTCGCCATATCGGGATTGCGTGCGCATGAACTCGCCGACCACAAAGGGCACTAGGCCGAGGAAAACCGCGGCCAGGATAACAATGCGGGTTTTGAGCAGCCTGAACATGCGGTTCCAATAAGCGAGCGGGGTCAGCTCACCATAATTCGCAATTTATATATAAACTTCTAACTTATATTCGAGTCCCGACTCACTACTTTAATGCCGGGTAAATTGCTCCTAAAGCGAATACTATCGTAAGTATGTCATAATACCTACCAGCTTCTTCTTTCGAAGAAATTCGTCGAGAGATCAGCTTCGTTCCGTAACGATTTCATTTGAAGCGGCTATTCTGGACATGGTTCGTTCGCCGATCACATCGACAAAGGCGGAGGCACCGCGTCAGGCAGCCCCCCCCGGAAAGCGAGAACCGGCAGTCGAAGCAACTTGAGTTCTGCCCCGCCAGCTCCCTCGGCGCGGGCGACCGGCGTCATGGTTCGGCAGGACCAAATCGTTTTCAAACGCCCTGCCCGACAACCGGCCTACTCGGCGGCCTGAAGCATCATGCCTTCGATGAATCGCATACAGTACCCCGAGATAGGGCGCCATGACGCTTGCGCATCAATATCGCCGGCCACGGTAAAGACCGGGCGGCACCGAGAGCCTGACTCAAAATTCGCTGGGGTGCGGTACATAGCGATGAATTCGAGAACCGGAGCGGAGCGAACTTAATGTTCGTGAGCACCGGAAGCGCAGAAATCGAAGTTCGGGCATCCGCCCGAGAAGTTACAGACTTTTCGGGCGGATGCCCAGGATGCCCGCCCCAGTAGAGTTTTGGGTCAGGCTCTGAGACATCCTCTGTCACTCAGATGCCATACACGCAGTTCAGCCTTGTAGTTCCACTCCACCACCCGGCTTCAACAGGGATCGGCCGACCGCCCCTCTCACGCGGCAAAGGTCGAAATCACCCTGTCCTGACCGTCGACGAACAGCGCCGACATGCCCAAGCGGCGAGCCAGCGCCACGCCCTCGTCGAGGCCGCGCACCAGAAGCGCCGTCGCCCAGGCGTCGGCCGCCATGCAGTTCTCCGCGAGAACGGTGACGGCGGCGACGCCATTGTCGAGCGGCTCGCCCGAGCGCGGGTCCATGGTGTGCGATACGGTGCGGCCGGCCACTTCATGGCAGTGCCGATAGCCGCCGGAGGTGGCCACGGCCACGTCCTCGAGTTCCAGCACGCCCATCAGCTCCCGCTCGCCGATGGCGGGCCGCTCGTGGCCGATGGCCCAGGCGGTTCCGTCCGGCTTGCGGCCGCGCGCCCGCATCTCGCCGTCGATGCCGACCAGCCAGGAAGCGATGCCAAACCGGTTCATCACCTCGCCGAGGCGGTCGACGCCATAGCCCTTGGCGATGCCCGAGAGGTCGAGCCTGAGCGGTGCCCGCTTGCGGGCGCGCCGGCCGGCAACGTCGAGATCGAGGGCCTTGAGGGCAACGCTGTGCGACGCCACCCTGCCATCCGTCCCGCCTTCGCGGGCATCGGCGCCGAAGCCCCAGGCGGCCACCAGTTCGCCGACGCCGACATCGAAGGCGCCATCCGAGGCCTCACCAATGGCCAGCGCCGCCTCGATCACCGCCACCGTCTCGGCCGGCAGGTCGACCCAGGCGCCCACCGGCGCCGCGTTGAGCCGGTTGAGGTCGGAATCCCGCCGATAGGTCGACATCTGCCGGTCGACCTCGTCGACCGCCGCCTGCAAGGCCAGTTGCAGATCATCATGCCAGCCGAGCGGATCGCCGTAAAACACCGCCGACCAGCGTGCGCCCATGGTGGGTCCGTTGAGCGCCAGCTTCACTGGGGTCTCGGTAACTGGGGTCTCGGTAACTGGGACCTCAGCAACTGGGGCATCAGTAGACATCTTCGACATAGCGTCCGTCCGACTTGAGGGTGGCGAGATCGAGGCCGAGCGGCCGCACGACGCCGCCGAGCGCCTGGGTGACCGCGTCGGCCATATCGCGGCCGCCGCACACCAGCACCTGGGCACCATGGCGGATCAGCTCGCGCAGCTTGGGCGCATCGGCGGCGAGGCGATCCTGGATGTAGCCGCCATCGGGGCCGCGCGAGAAAGCTGTCGTCAGCGAGGTCAGGCGCTTCTCGGCGAGGTGCTCGGCCAGCTCATGCTCGTAGAGGAAATCCGACGACGGGCTGCGGCCACCCCAGTAGAGATGCACGGGACGGCGATCATCGTTGGCGCGCACGAAGCCGGTCAGCGGGCCGATACCGGCGCCGGCGCCGATCAGGATCAGCGGCGCCCGTCCCTCGATCGGCCGGAAGCGTGCATTGGTGCGCACGAAGGCGGCAATCCGTTCGCCCGGTTCGATGGCGTGCAGGTAGGACGAGCAGACGCCCCCCTCGCGCAGACGCACACAGATTTCCAGAAAGCCGTCACGCGCCGACGAGGCCAGCGAATAGAAGCGCGGCATGGTTTCGCCCGGCGGCAGAACGCCCAGGATGTCGCCGGCCTCGAAGTCGGGCGACCGGCGGTCGGTGGCAAAGCGCAGAATCGCCACCGGCGCGCCGACCGCTTCGCCATAGAGCTCGCTCGACAAGAGCTCGAACGGTGCGGTCTTCGGCAAGCGGGCACGATGGGAGAGTTCCAACTCGTGGCCGAGCACGGCGCCGAGTTCACGTCCCCAGGCGGCAAATTCCTGCGCCGACTGGCGATCGATACGCTTCAGCGACATCAGCACCGGCCAGCCCTTGGCGGCCACGGCTTCCGACACGTCCTGCCCGAAGCGGCTGAAATGTGGGAAACCACGATCGCCAAAGCCGAGAACGGCCACCGGCACGCTGCCCTTGAGACCGGCGAGGCGAGCAAGGAATTTGTTGGCCGAAGCGGGCGCGGCGCCGTCGCCATAGGTGGCCGTCAGGATCAGCATGCGTTCGGCGGAAAGATGGGCCGACGACAGTGCGTTCATCGGCGCGGTATGGACGCGGTGGCCGGCGGCGGTCAGCGCCGCGTGCAGCGTGCCGGCAAAGCCCCAGGTGGTGTTGCCTTCGCTGCCCACCAGGATCACCGTATCGGCGAGGCGAGCGGCGACGTTGCCGGCAATCGCCGGGCGGCTGGAGCGGCGGCGCCACCACATCAGCACACCAGTGACGCCGAGCAGCGGCACCGAACCGGAAGCCGCACCGAGCAGCAGGCCGAGCGCCCAGGCGCCACGGCCGGTGTGCAGCATGAGGATCGTTTCACGGGCGCGGTCCCAGGCATTCGCCGGGGTGAAGGCCACGATGGCGCCGGTCGAGGCATCGACGCTGGCCTCGCCTTGCGTGGTGACCGTCGTGTAGACATCGGTCAGATCGCCCGGCGCCGGGAAGGTCAGTTCGCGAAGATCAGCGATGGAGACGGATTGCAGGCCGAACAGGCTGCCGACCGGCGCCAGCGGACCGCCGCTACTCGACGCCATGGGCGGCATGGCACTCGCCGAGGGATCGGGGATGAGGCCGAAGGTGTCGGCCGACATGAACAGGCCCGACAGCGACGACAGCATCAGGCCGATGACGGCAAAGCGGCTGACCTCGCCATGCAGGCGCGTCAGGAGATCGCCGCGCACCGGCGCGAAATAGCCGCGCAAGCCGCCCAGCGAGCGCATCAGCAGGAAGATGCCGGAAAGGCTCAGCGCCAGCATGGCGACGGCGGCCACCGCCGTACCGATCTTGCCGCTGTTGCCGAGAAACAGCGAGCGATGCAGCTCGGTCATCCAGCGGACCGGCGCGGACAACGACTGGGGCGCGCCGAGCGAAGCGCCGGTGTTGGGGTCGACCTGTTCCGTGCCGCTCACACCGTTATCGGCATAGGACACCGTCACCGCGCCGCTCGGCCGCACCGATATCTTGTCGATCTCCTGGTGGCGCGCACTGACGGCCTCGGCCAGCGTGGCAACGCTGACCTCGGAGGAAACCGCCGGGTTTGCCAGCCGGTCGAGCGCCGGGTTGACCGACAGGAAGGCGCCGGAGACGGCGATCACCGTCAGGACAATGGCGAACACGACACCGGGCAGCGAGTGAATGCGACGCAACATGGCAGAGACCCCAAGCGCAGGAGAAGGCTCAATAGGAAACGGTGAGCGATTGGACGTAGCCATTGCCCGGCGCGGGCTTGCCGGCTGATGCGGCGCTGAGCGGCGCGGCGGCATCGGCCGCAAATTCATTGCCGCCCTCGATGGCGGTATCGACCTGTACCTTGTAGCCGGCGTCGAGCATGGCGTCGGCAACCTCGGCGGTCACCTTCAGCCTGCCACCCGAGCCGATGCTGGCCCCGGTCAGCCCATCGATCGGACCGCGCGCGCCGCGTGCCCAGCCCGACAGGTGGCGGTAATATTTCGCCCTGGAGCCGGCGACGTGCAGCGTCTGCACCACCTTGCCCTGGGGATCGGTGATGTAGACCGCCGCGTAGAGACCGTAGCCGCCGTAATCGGCGAACTGGGCGGTAACGGTGACGGGCTTGGCCAGGGCAAGCGTCGGCAGAGCGACGGCGGCGACAAACCCGAGCGGCAGGGCATAATAAGGTTTCACGAAAGGCACTCCTGTACTGATGGGACAGGAGAGCAATGCCCTGATGACCTGACACCTACCTGACAGGCGTGCGGAAAGCTGTTCAGCTAGCTGTCAGCTTCGTTAAGAGGATTGCTTGCCGGCGAGCCCGGTGACACAGACCGAGAAGCCGTCCGGCCATCCCTCGACCGGGGAGGCAACCGTCATCTCCAGCCCGGCGCCCCGGCAGACGGCGGCGACGATGGCAAGGCCGAGGCCGGAGCCGTCGGAACGACTGGCGCCGCGTTCGAACGGGCGCATCAGCCGATCCACCTCGTCGGCCGCCACCACCGGACCGTGGTTGCGGACGGTGAGGCTGTCGCGCTCCAGCACGACCTCCACCGGCTCATCGGGCGAGCCATGCTTCAGGGCATTCTCGATGAGGTTGCGGGCCAGCACGGCGAAGGCGTCGGGATCGACATCGGACGGCACGCCGTCGTCAGGCACCAGGAGATCGATCCGCTCTTCCTCATCGCTCGACCGGCCGATCTCGTCGACCACCAGCGCCAGCACCGCCGAAAGATCGGACGGCTGCTCGGCGATGAGGCCGCCGCCTTCCGCCTTGGCGAGTTGCAATAACTTTTCCGACAGACGCGTCAGGCGATGCAGCGCGCTTTCGATCGAGCGGGCGCGCTCACGGTTGGCCTCCGGCATTTCGGCGATCAGCCGCTGCGTTTGGGCCAGCGCGGCGGCGATCGGCGTCCTGAGTTCATGGGCGCTGTTGGCGGTGAAGCTGCGCTCGGCTTCCAGCGCGCTGCGCAGGCGGGCCAGCAGCGCATTGACCGAGGTGGCCACCGGCGCCAGTTCGCTCGGCAGGTTGCCGCCGTCCACCGGCGTCAGGTTGCCGCGTCCACGCTGTTCAATGGCATCGCGGAAGGCGATGGCCGGCCGGAAGGACAGGTGGATGGCGAGCCACACCACCAGCGCGGTGAGCGGCAGCAGGGCGACAAGTGGCCAGACGAACACCGTCGCGGCGTTGGCAAAGACGTGATGGCGATGCGCGAGATATTCGGCGGTGGTGACGACGATGGTGCCCTGCACGGCGGTTTCCGTGTAGGTACGCAGGGTATCGGTGGTCGAAAAGCCGGGCGCAAGACCGGCGGGAATGCGCATCTCGTCGGCGGAACTCGACTGCAGCAACTCGCGTCCGTTGCCGTCTCGCACCACGTAGGAGATGAACTCGCGCGTGCCGACCGGCGGCAGGCGCAGACCGCCGCCGCCACCGTCCTCGTCGGCCAGCATCTGCTCATAGGCCAGCGGCAGGATCCGCTCGGCCACTTCGCGCAGGGCGCTGTCGAACACCTCGTCGGTCTCGTGGCGCAGCACATTGCCGGCATAAAGCGACGCGCCGATCCACAGGGCGGCAAGGCTGAAAGCCAGACCGAGGGCGAGCCGCACGCGCAGACTTTTCGGGCGGAGGCGTAACATGGCCATCAGCTCGCCCCCACCGGCACGCCCAGGCGATAGCCGAGGCCGCGCACCGTCTCGATGACGTCCGGCCCCAGCTTCTTGCGCAGCCGGCCGACGTAGACCTCGATGGTATTGCTCTCGATCTCGTCCGAGAAGGAATAGAGGTGCTCCTCGATCTGCGCCTTGGAGAGCAGCACGTTGGGCCGCTGCACGAAGGCCTCGAACAGCGCCCACTCGCGGGCGGTGAGGCGCACCGGCTTGCCGGCCCGGCGCAGCGTACGGGCGGCAAGATCGATGTCGAGGTCGCCGATCCGGACCAGCGGATTGGGGTTGCCGCCATAACGCCGGCCGACGGCGCGGATGCGGGCGGACAGTTCGAACAGATCGAAGGGCTTCACCAGATAATCGTCGGCCCCGGCATTGAGGCCGGCGATGCGATCGGAGATCTGGTCGCGCGCCGTCAGGATGATCACCGGCGTCACGTCGCCGGCCACCCGGCGCGCCTTCAGGAAATCGAGGCCGCGCCCGTCCGGCAGCATCAGGTCGAGCAGGACGAGATCGTAGGCGGCAACCCGCACGGCATCGCCGGCGTCCGCGATGCGCTGCGCCCAGTCGACCGAGTGACCATCGGCAACGATCTGGTCACGCACCGCCATCCCGAGCACCGCGTCGTCCTCAACCAGCAGAATCCGCATCGTATCCTTCCCATCGCGCCAACGACAAACCATATCGGCAACGAAGGCACCGTTCAGGTTGCTGTCAGATGGACATGAGATATCCTAACTCACAGACGAGCGGGGAAAAGTAAATCCCGCCATTGAACGAGGAATCTGGTTGATGCCCTACCGCCTTGGTCTCGCCGCGACGCTTGCGGGCAGCCTGCTGATCGCTCTCACCTCCGGAACCGCGTGGGCCGACGGTGACGACTATTCGCGTTGCAACGTGCCGCTCAGCGATTGGAAACCGCGCGAAGCAGTCGAGGCGGCACTGAAAGACCGGGGCTGGACTGTCCAATCGATCCGCTCCGACGACGGCTGCTACAAGGTGAAGGTGCTCACCGAGACCGGCGAAAAGCGCCGCGTGAAGCTCAACCCGCAAACTCTGGAACCGGTCGACGAGACGGATTGAATCCCTTCCCTCGATCGGAGCGGTTGGAGTTTGACAATTTTTGCCAATGCGGCACTCTATGGGTGGAACGGGAGTGTTCAGCATGGCCACCATGAATGTCAGCCTGCCATCCGATATGGCAAAATTCGTGGAAGATGAGGTGCAGGGCGGCGGCTATTCGTCGTCGAGCGAGGTCGTCCGCGAAGCGTTGCGGTTACTGCAGCGTGACAAGGCGCTTGAAGCGGAGAAGCTGGCGATCTTGCGCCGCGAGATCGGCATTGGGTTGGCCGATGCCGCGGCGGGCCGGATGTCACGGAAGTCAGTGAAGGACATCGCCGAAGAGGTAAGACGTGAGCACCTCGGCGAATGATCTATGAACTTACGGCAAGCGCCGAACGCGACATCACGGAAATCCTGGCGGCAACGCTCAGGACGTTCGGAACGCACCAACTCTCGGTCTATGCGGATATCATCGAAAGAGGGTTGGAAATGGTTGGCGACGATCCGGAGAGAGCCGGGTCGATGGATCGCTCGTCGGTCTTGGCCAACGTCAGGCTGTTCCATCTCGAACTGGCCGCCGGCCGACGGGGCGCTGCCGCGCATTGCCTTTTCTACCTCAGGGGAACGATGTCGAACGGAGCAACCGGCGTGATCGTTCTGCGTGTCCTGCATGAGGCGATGGAGCCACGATATAAGCTGTTGCGATCACTGAACCAGTATAAGGAAACAGCGCAAAGCGCTGCGGACGACGGCCAATTATCGGGCTGACCCCGACCCTGCCGTCATCGCCTTCCGTGGAAGTGCCGATCAGCTGGACGTTGCGAGACGTGCCCGAAAGTGATTTGGTCGACTACCGTGGCAGTTAGGGGCGGTAGAGTGATGGTGATCCTTTTGACGAGCTTTCGGGTATCTTGCTTCACGACCAGGCGTTGGTTTGCATCCCTCCCCCACCTGTTCCTGCTACCGGCATTCCTGACCGTCGCAACACCCGCCCTCGCCTCCACCGGCGAACATGCGCTCGACGGGGCGGCGCTCGGCGCGATCTGGGCGGTGCCGTTCGTCGGCATGCTGCTGTCGATCGCCCTGCTTCCGCTGCTCGCACCGCATCTTTGGCATCATCACTTCGGCAAGATCGCCGCCGCCTGGGCGCTCGCCTTCGTGCTGCCCTTCACGTTTCTGAACGGCGGCGTCATCGTCGAGCCGCTGGCCGAAACCGTACTGCTCGACTATCTGCCCTTCGTCATCCTGCTCGGAACGTTGTTCATCATTGCCGGCGGCATCCTGGTCACCGGCAACCTGCACGGCTCACCGAAGACCAATCTGACGCTACTCGCCATCGGCACGCTGCTCGCCTCGGTGATCGGCACCACCGGTGCTTCCATGGTGATGATCCGGCCGCTGATCCGCGCCAACGACGGCCGGCGGCACAACGTCCACGTCATCGTCTTCTTCATCTTCCTCGTGTCCAACATCGGCGGCTCGCTGACCCCGCTCGGCGATCCGCCGCTGTTCCTCGGCTATCTCCGGGGCGTCAGCTTCTTCTGGACGATGGCGCATATGCTGAAGGAGACGGGCTTTGCCGCCATCGTACTGCTCGCCCTGTTCTGGCTCATCGACCGCCGGCTCTACCGCAACGACGCCGACTTCCGCGGCAAGTACGACCCGACGCCCGACACCGGTCGCGTCGGCGTCGAGGGCAAGCGCAACATCGCGCTGTTGATGCTGGTGGTGGCCACCGTGCTGCTGTCGGGCTCATGGAAGCCGGGCATCGGCTTTCCGCTGCTGGGGGTCGAGGTGGAGTTGCAAAACCTCTGCCGCGACCTGATCCTGATCGCTGCCGCCCTGGCCTCGCTGAGCCTGACGCAGAGATCGCTGCGGGCCCGCAACGGCTTCGAATGGGGACCGATCCTGGAAGTCGCCAAGCTGTTCGCCGGCATCTTCGTCACCATCATACCGGTGCTCGCCATGCTGAGGGCCGCCCACGAGGGCGCCTTTGCACCACTGGTCGGCCTCGTCACCGCCGCCGACGGCACGCCGGTCAACGCCATGTATTTCTGGGCGAGCGGCCTGCTCTCGTCGTTCCTCGACAACGCGCCGACCTATCTGGTGTTCTTCAACCTGGCCGGTGGCGACCCCGCCCACCTGATGACCGAGATGTCGACGACGCTGGTGGCCATCTCGGCCGGCGCCGTGTTCATGGGCGCCAACAGCTACATCGGCAACGCGCCCAACTTCATGGTCAAGTCCATCGCCGAGGGCTCGGGCATCAGAATGCCCTCCTTCTTCGGCTACATGGCCTGGTCCTGCGGCATCCTGGTACCGCTGTTCCTGATCATGACCTGGCTGTTCTTCGGCTGAGACCACCCGGAAAACGTCAGACGAACAGTTCCGCCGGAGCAACATTCCAGGCCTTGATCGAGAAACCAAAGCCATCGCCGATCAGATGGGCGACGGCGCCGGTGTTCATCTTGGCCTCTGCCGCCGACAGCCCCAGGCTCTTGGCAACCAGCCGGAAGATGCCGTTCGACGACACCACCAGCACGATGGAATCGCCCTCGTTCTCCTTGCGGATGCGGACGAGCAGCCGCTTCCAGCCGGCGATGACGCCGGCCTCATCGGGCTGCCAGCCGCAGCCCTCCGGCCAGATCGACCGCTTCTGCCAATCGTCGATCACCTGATCGCCCACCTCGGCGCGGATCTCGTCGTTGGAGCGGGCCTCCCAGCTGCCATAGTCGATCTCGCGGAGATCGTCGCTGATGACGATCTTGTCAGCCTCGAGCCCCCGATCTGCCGCGATGATGTCGGCGGTCTGCCGCGTGCGCTTCAGCGGGCCGGCATAGATGCGCGACGGCCGCAGCCCGGACGTGGCAAGACCGGCGGCGACGGCGGCGGCCTGCTCGCGCCCCTTCTCCACCAGATCGAGATCGGTGCGCGCGCCGACCCAGACGACCTTGTCTTGGGGACCGAACGTGTTGCCGTGGCGAACCAGGATCAGATGCATTTCAGAGCTCCTCGCTATCAGGCGGAAACCAGCTCTCCCTCACGAGCAATCAGTTGCTCGACGACGGCAATGTCCTCGGGCGTATCGACCGAGGCATGCGTCCGCCCGCGATAGTCGACCACCACGACGCGCACCGTCATGCCGTTTTCCAGCGCCCGCAGTTGTTCGAGACCCTCGGTGTTCTCCAGCGGCGACGGCGGCAGCGCCACGTAGCGCTTCAGGCCGGACTGCGTGTAGCCGTAAAGACCGATGTGGCGGTAGACGCTGGTGAAGCCCGGCTTGCGGATGAAGGGAATGATCTGCTTGGAGAAGTAGAGCGCGTTGTGATTGAGATCGAAGGTGACGGTGGTGCCGCTCGACGGCGCCTTTTCCTTGTGGGCGCGCAGTTCGGCCAGCATGTCGTCGGTGAGCCGCACCGCCGGCGTCACGATGTCGAAGCCGGCCGGCGACGAGAAAGCAGCGATCATTTCCTCGAGGATCCAGGGCGGCGTCAGCACCGCATCGCCCTGAAAGTTGATGACGCCCTCCTCGACGATTCCCGCCGCCTCGATCGCCTCGGCCACCCGTTCGGTGCCGTTGCGGCAGCTCTCCGAGGTCATCACCGCTTCCGCGCCGAAACCGCGGGCAAATGTCGCCACGCGCTCATCCTCGGTGGCGATCACCACGCGCGACGCGCCCTTGGCGGCATGGGCGATGCGCCAGACTCGTTCCAGAAGGCTGACGCCGGCAATGTTCAGCATCGGCTTGCCCTGCAGGCGCTGGGAGCCATAACGGGCGGGAATGACGATGGCGACGGACATGATGGGCTGCTTCCTCCAGGTCCGATCTCCCTAGTACAGCTTCGAACCACTGTCGAGGGTAACAAGGCCGCCTTTCGGACCCCCAACGGAGTTGACCTCCAGACGACGGGCGGATCAGACAAAAGAGCCGGCTGGCGGTGAGGCCAACCGGCTCGGAATGTCCTTTGTTCAGCCTTTCACATCAAGAGGTTCGGCAGGAACAAGGATATCTGCGGGAACAGGATCAGGATCGCCACGAGGATCAGGATGGTGGCGATATGCGGCAGCGCCTCGACGAGATACTCGTCGATCGAGCAATCGAGCAGGCCGCACACCGTGAACATGGCAACACCGACCGGTGGCGTCATGCCGCCGAAGGTGACCATGGTCATCATGACGATGCCGAAATGCACTGGGTCGACGCCGAGCTGCAACACGATCGGCAGGAAGATCGGCGTGAGCAGCAGCACCAGCACCGTCGCCTCGATGAAGCAGCCGGCGATCAGCAGGAACAAGACGATCAGGAACAGGATGGCGACAGGGTTGTGGGTGAGGCCCAACATGCCGCTGGCGATCGCCTGCGGCGCCTGATCGAAGATGATGGCGTAGCCCACCATGCCCGAGAACATGATGATCAGCACGATGAGGCCGTTGTCGGTGACACCATGCAGCAGCGCCTCCATGGCGCCCTGCCAGGTGAGTTCGCGGTGGAAGAGCACGCCGACCACCACGGCGTAGACCACAGCGAAGGCACCAACCTCGGACGGCGTGAACATGCCGCTGCGGATGGAGACGAGCAGCGCCACCGGGAAGAACAGCGCCCATTTGGCGTCCCACACCGCGGCACCCACCGCCTTCCAGCTCGGCTTGGTGGCGGTGGCCGAACGATAACCGCGCCGACGCGACACCACCCAGACGGTGAACATCAGCCCGGCCATCATCATCAGGCCGGGAATGACGCCGGCCAGGAACAGGCGGCCGATGGAGACGTTGCCGACGAAGCCGTAGAGGATCAGCCCGAGGCTCGGCGGAATGGTGGCGGTGATCAGCGAACCGACGGCGATGGTGGCGGCGGTAAAGCCCTTGGAATAGCCGTTGCGCACCAGATCGGGGCCGAGAATGCGCGCCTCCATGGCGGCATCGGCGACCGCCGAGCCGGAGACGCCGCCCATCAGCGTCGACAGCACGATGCACACCTGCGCCATGCCACCCGACATCCAGGACACCAGCACCTCCGAACATCGGATCAGCCGCGTGGTGATGCCGGTCTTGTTCATCATGTGGCCGGCCAGCACGAAGAACGGCACGGCCAGGAGCGGGAAGCTCTGCGAGGCCGAAGCCACCTGCTGCACGCCGATCGATGCCGGCATCACCTGCGAGATGACGAAGAAGGAGAAGCCGGAGATGCCGATGGCGAAAGCCACCGGCGCCCCGACGATCAGCAAGCCGAAGAACAGGCCGACCAGAAGCAGCATTTCGCCGGTCATAGTTCGCTCTCCCCGATGGCGGCGAGCGCCTCTTCCTTGCTCCGGATCGGCGTGAAGATGAGCATGGGATTGCCGGTCGCCGTGCGCAGGGCTTCGAGAATTTGCCCCGCCAGCGTGATGGCGAGCAGCAGGCAGCCGATGGGAACGGCGGCGGTGACATAGGCGTAGCTGATGCCGCTGTCGCCGAACTGCCGCTCGAGGTTGAGCATCACCAGCTTGTAGCCGAGGTAGCTGAGCGACAGCAGGAAGACCAAGATCAGCAAGGCCGTCGCCAGATCGAGATAGACACGGTAGCGGAGCGGGATCCAGCGCACGAACAGGTCGACGGCGATCAGGCCGCGCCGGCGCATCGCCATGTCGGCACCGATGAACGAGGCCCAGACGAAGAGCAGCTGCGCCACGTCCATCGACCATACGAGTGGATATCCGAACCAGCGCATGACGCCGGCCATGAAGACGAGGCCGACCATGGCCGCGAGCAGAGCTCGGGCCACGACGGACTCCACGCGTATGATCAGAGATGACATAGCGCAGGCTCCAGTGGGTTGATTTGGTTACTGAGCGAGAAGGACGTCGACCTTTTTCTTGAGGTCGGTATAGCCGAGCTTTTCATAGACGCCGGCCGTCGCCTCCTTGAACGGCGTGGTGTCGACCTCGTTGATGGTCATGCCTGCCGCCGTCATCTTGGCCTCGATATCGGCCAGTACCGCCTCGGTGCCATGCGACGCCACATCGCCTGATTTCAGCGACTCTTCCTTGAGAATGGTCTGAAGGTCGGGCGGCAGCGCGTCGAACCAGGTGGCCGAGGTGACGAGGCCGGTGATCAGGTTGAAATGGCCGGTCTTGGTCAGATACTTGGTGACCTCATAGAGACGCGAGCCGTAGGCCGCCGGATCCTGCGCCTCGACGGCGTCGATCACCTGCGTCTGCAGCGCCGAATAGACGTCGGCCCAAGCCATCGGCGCCGGGGTGGCACCCATCGCCTTGACGGTCTCGGTCCACACCGGCGCGCCGGGGGTGCGCATGCGGACACCTGACAGATCGGCCGGCACCTTGATCGGCTTGTTGGTGAGGAGATGCCGCTCGCCCTGCCACCAGTTGAAGGAGAGAACCTGCAACTGGGCGCCGTCATGCAGCTTCTTGGACATCTCGTCGAGCAACGGCGACGTCACCACCTTGCGGATGCCCTCATAACCTGAAGCGAGATAGGGGCCGGAGAGCACGCCGAAATCCTTGACGAACACGGCGAGACGGCCACCATCGACGACCACGGCGTTGCCGGCGCCGGCGCGCGCCTGTTCCAGCACGTCCTCGTCCTTGCCGAGCTGCGAGCCCGGGAACAGGCGGATGGCGAGCTTGCCCTGCGAGCGCGCCTCGACGTTCTTCTGCAGATCCTCGAGCCCCTTGTAGAGCGGATCATTGGTGGTGAGCGCCGTATTGATGTTGAGCGTATAGTCCGCCGCCGAGGCAACGCCGAGTGTTGCCGTGGCGACGGCCAAGCCGCAGACAGCCGTCAATGCGGCCCGTGACATGAATTTCATGGGTTCCTCCCAAACGACACGGCGCGCGCCGTTCCTCCACCACGCGCCTCGTTGACGAGTAGTATGGTAGACGTCTAGAATGGCGTCGGCAATCAAAAATTGAGGGCCAGGTCGGAGGACGAGCCTTGCGGCCAAGGAAGGAAAGAAGCGGGGGCACGTTCCACAACCCGAATCCGTATCGGGCCCAATGGGTAATGGGCGGGACGGCCAAAACCGTGTTTCCTACCGGAGAGGAAAAGGAGTCCTGCCCGGCCTGACCATGGCCATGGCAGGACCGAACGGGAGACGTTGCAGTCATGTCCAAGGCAGGCGAGTTCACTCTTCATCCCGACCGGCTGTTTCCGGCCGATCCGGCGACGCGGGCCATCGCGCGTGACCTCTATGCCGGGATCGCCAAGCTGCCGATCGTCAGCCCGCACGGCCACACCGACCCCGCCTGGTTTGCCGACGATCAACCCTTTGCCGACCCGGCGACGCTGTTCGTCATCCCCGACCACTACGTCCACCGCATGCTCTATTCGCAAGGGGTTCGGCCGGAACAGGTCGGCGTGCCGCGCCTTGACGGCGGCCCGGTGGAGACCGACAAGCGCAAGATCTGGCGCGTCCTCGCCGAGAACTTCCACCTCTATCGCGGCACGCCTTCCTTCCTTTGGCTGACCCACGCGTTCCAGACGGTGTTCGGCTTCACCGAGGTGCCCTCTAAGGACAATGCCGACCGGCTCTACGACACCATCGATGCCGCGCTGCGGAAGCCGGAGTTCCGCCCGCGCGCGCTGTTCGAACGCTTCAATATCGAGGCGATCGCCACCACCGAAAGCCCGCTCGACGATCTGCGCCATCACCGCAAGATCCGTGAGAGCGGCTGGAAGGGCCGCGTCGTCACCGCCTTCCGGCCCGACCCGGTGGTCGATCCGGCCTTCCCCGGCTTTATCGACAATCTCGCGACGCTCGGGCGCATCACCGGCAAGGATACCGCGACCTACCCGGGCTATCTCGCAGCGCTCGCCGACCGCCGCCGCTATTTCATCGAGGTGGGCGGCGCCACCTCGACCGACCACGGCCACCCGACGGCCCGCACCGCCGACCTTCAGAGCGAGGACGCCGCCGCGCTCTATGCCCGCGTCCGCACCGGCGGCGCCTCGGCCGATGAGGCCGAGCTGTTCCGCGCCCAGATGCTGACCGAGATGGCAGAGATGTCCACCGTCGACGGCCTCGTCATGCAGATCCACCCCGGCGCCCGCCGCGACCATAACCCGGAGATCTTCCGCACCTTCGGCAAGGACAAGGGCGCCGACATCCCCGGCCCCACCGGCTATGTCGAGGAACTCCGCCCGCTGCTCGCCCGCTTCGGCAACCGGGCCGACCTCACCATCATCCTGTTCACGCTCGACGAGACGGTCTATTCGCGCGAGCTGGCGCCGCTGGCCGGCCACTACCCTGCCCTGCGCCTCGGCCCGGCCTGGTGGTTCCACGACAGCCCCGAGGGCATGCGCCGCTACCGCGAGCAAGTGACGGAAACGGCCGGTTTCTACAACACCGTCGGCTTCAACGACGACACCCGCGCCTTCCTGTCGATCCCGGCCCGCCACGACGTTTCCCGTCGCGTCGACTGCGGCTTCCTCGCCCGTCTGGTCGCCGAGCACCGGCTGGGACTCGACGACGCGCACGAGGTGGCGCATGACCTCGCCTACCGCCTCGTCAAAAAGGCTTACCGTCTTTGATGGGAACCAATGAAATGTCCAGTTCTACGCCGAAGCCCACCGCTGGGAAGCGCCTCGGCAATGCCCGCCTCGCCAAGCTGCCCGCCGCCGTCGCCCGCCCCGCCTATAAACGGGCAAAGGTAACGGCCGGCATCGTCCACCTGGGGCTCGGCGCCTTCTGCCGTGCCCATCTCGGCGTCTACACCGATGACGTCCTGGCGCAGGGCGCCACCGATTGGGGAATTGTCGGCGTCAACTTCCGCTCTCCCGACGTCATCGACGCGCTGAAGCCGCAGGATGGTCTCTACACCCTGCTGTCCCGCGAAGATGGCGTCGACAAGCTCAGGGTGATCGGCGCCTTCCTGAACGTGATGAGCGCCAGCGATCAGCCCGACGACGTGCTGGCGCTGATGACGAGACCGGAGATCCGCGTCGTCACCATTACAGTGACCGAGAAGGGCTATTGCCACGATCCGGCCACCGGCCGCCTCAACGAGGCGCACCCCTTGGTCGTCGCCGATCTCGCCAATCCCCGGCAACCCCACAGCCTGCCCGGCCTGATCGTCGAAGCGTTGCGCTTGCGCCGCGCGGCTGGCGGATGGCCCTTCACGGTCCTCTCCTGCGACAATCTGCCCGGAAACGGCAAGATCACGCGGGCCGTGGTGACGCGCTTTGCCGAGCTCAGCGATCCGGACCTCGGCGGCTGGATTGCCGACAACGTCGCCTTCCCCTCGTCGATGGTCGACCGCATCACCCCGGCCACCAAGGACGCAGACCGGGCGGCCGTCGCCGCCGGCCTCGGCCTGACCGACGCCTGGCCCGTGGTGGCCGAGCCGTTCCACCAGTGGGTCATCGAAGATCGGTTCCCGAGCGGCCGCCCGGCCTGGGAGACGGCCGGCGCCATTCTGACCGACAATGTCCATCCCTTCGAGACGATGAAGCTCAGGTGCCTCAACGGCGCCCATTCGACGCTGGCCTATCTCTCCGTACTCGCCGGCATCGAAACGGTGGCCGACGCCATGGCCGATCCGCTGCTGCCCAAGGTGATCCGCCACCTCTGGGACGACGACCTCATTCCCACCGTGCCGCCGGTGCCGGGCACCGATGTTGTCGCCTATACCCACGACCTCGAGGCGCGCTTCCGCAATCCGGGGATTCGCCACCTCACCCTGCAGATCTCGTCCGATGGCTCGCAGAAGCTGGGGCCGCGCCTGCTCGTTCCGGCAACCGAGCGCATCGCCGTCGGCAAGGCGCCCAGGGTGGTTCCGTTGACGGTCGCCGCCTGGATGGCGTTCCTGCGCCAGACCGACGGCAAGGGGCGAAACTGGATAGCGGCCGATCCCATGGCGGCCCGCCTGACGGCCATCGCCCGCGCGCATGCCGACAACCCGGTGGCGCTGGCCGACGCGCTGTTCGCGGTCGAGGAGATCTTCCCGGCGGCGATTGCCGGCAACGCCCCGTTCCGCAAGGCGACGACCCAACACCTCAGAAGCCTTCTCACCCGTGGCGTACCCGCCACGCTCACCGCGTTCCTGTTCCGCTGATCAACGCATCGGACCGAAAAGTGGCCCCGCTTTTCGGAAAAATCCGATGTGCAAACAAACCCTGGAGCGGCCGCCCCGGATAGGTCCGGGCATCTGCCGCTCTGGGCCAACCACTCCCTGGAGGACCCCACCCATGATCGAGACCTGGCGCTGGTTCGGCCCCGATGACCCCGTCAGCCTGCAAAAGGCCCGGCAGGCCGGCGCCACCGGCATCGTCACCGCCCTGCACCACATGAACCAGGGCCAGGTGTGGTCGGTGGAGGAAATCGAAAAGCGCAAGGCCGAGGTCGAGGCCGCCGGGCTCGTCTGGTCGGTGGTCGAGAGCATCGGCGTCGGCGAGGAGATCAAGACCCGCACCGGCAACTACCGGGAAAAGATCGACAATTACAAGCAGTCGATCCGCAACGTCGCCCGGTCCGGCATCAAGACCATCTGCTACAACTTCATGGTCATCACCGACTGGAGCCGCACCAACCTGATGTTCAAGCTGCCCAACGGCGGCTACGCGCTCCGCTATGACAAGGTGGATTTCGCCGCCTACGACCTGTTCGTCCTGAAGCGCCGGGGGGCCGAGGCGGACTACACGACCAATGAGGCCGCCGCCGCCAAGGCGCGCCTGGATGCCAAGAGCGAGACCGAAGTGGCCGAGCTCGAACGCAACCTGATCGACTGGCTGCCGGCCCGCGACTTCGCCTACACCCGCGACAGCTTCCGCGACATGCTGGAACTCTACTCTGGCATCAGCACCGACGACCTCCGCGCCAACCTCGTCGAATTCCTGCGCGAAATCACGCCGGTAGCCGAGGAGGAAGGCGCCCGCCTCTGCATCCACGCCGACGACCCGTCCTTCCCGATCTTCGGCCTGCCGCGCGTCATGTCGACGGCGGGCGACGTACGGGCGATGTTCAAGGCGGTGCCTCAGGAGGCCTGCGGCCTGACGCTCTGCACCGGTTCCTTCGGCTCCAACCTCAACAACGACCTCGTCGCCATGGCCAGGGAATTCGGCCCGCGCATCCACTTCGTCCACTTGAGGAACGTCACCCACGAGTCGGACGGCTCCTTCTATGAGGCCGACCATCTCGGCGGCGACACCGACCTGATCTCCGTCGCCGCTGCCATCCTCAGCGAGGAGGAGCGCCGCCGGTCCATCGGCCGGGCGGACGCCGAAATCCCCTTCCGCCCCGACCACGGCCACCTCTTGGGCGACGACGTCGGCCAGAAGTCCAACCCCGGCTATTCCTTCGTCGGCCGTCTCAAAGGGCTCGCCGAACTCAGGGGCGTCCTCAAGACCATCGAGGCCTTCCGGACTGGCCGCGTCGCCTGACGCCGGAGCCCTGGCTCGACCAGGGCTCGATCCTCATCCGGCCAGCGCCTGCCTCTGCTATTCGGCGGCGGCTGGACTGGCCGGAGGACCGAGGGAAAGACCGGCCACATCGGTGATCGCCGAAGCCCGCCGGTGCGGCAGCAGCGGATAATGCACCTCGCCATCCTCCTCGCCGCGTGGGAAAACGCCGTCGCGGCAGCGCTGGACGGCGAGCTGGTAGCCGCGCGGCGAGGCGCCGATATGGCGCTTGAACATGCGCGAGAAATAATAGACGTCACCGTAGCCCACCTCGGCGGCGGTCTCGGTGACCGAGTGGCCGGCCTGCAACAGGTGCATCGCCCGCTCCATCCGCTTGAACTCGCGGAATTTGAGCGGCGTCCAGCCGATGCGCTGGCGGAATTCGCGCTGGAAATAGTCGGCGTTGTAGGGGGTCTGGCTCATCACCCTCTCGACGACGCCATCATCGAGCGGGTTGGCGGAAATCTGCGTCGCCGCCAGCATGATGGCAAGCGGCAGTCCTTCCGGCGCGCCAAGACCCTCGGTCGGGTTGCCGGCCCAGGCCAGGAAGGCGTCCTCCAGGAAGTCCAGGAGGATGAACATGAACAGGTGAAACTGCATGAGCGTCGTCGACGACAGCGGCGACGTCTCGCGATAGAAGCGGACCAGCGGCTCGACGACGGCCCACCGGCTGAGTTCGACCACCGGCTTCAGTTGCATATGGGCAATCAGGTCGTGGCGGTTGAACAGGTCGAGCGTGAAATGCTGGGCAACGCCGATATAGGTGGTCGTCTCGGGGTTCCAGCCGACGAAGCGGGTACCCCGCCGGATCAGCATCGCCCGACCGGGCGACAGCTCGACCTCCTCATCACCGACCACATAGCATCCCCGCCCCTCCAGACCGATGACCAGGTCGTGCACCTGGTTGGTCTTGTCGGCCCGCCAGCTGTGCGAATGCTCCATGCGGATGGCCGAACGGGTCAGCGTGAGCGTCAGCGCACTTGGCGGGATACCGGAGAGAAGCCCACCTACGTTTTCGTCCATGGGTTCCTCCGGGAACGTGGATTCAAGACCGGCCCACTTTGGCTTATGGTTGCCGGAGAAACACAAGAATAACCGGGTTCCCGGCAAATGGGAGTACGGCGAAAGGCGAACAGGCGGAGAGGAACCGCATTTGCTGTGTCGTCTTTGGCTTGAGAACGGGAGGAGGCATGTGCAATTTCGACATGCCCGGACGGCGCGCGGTCGTTGACGCCTGCGCTGACGTCCGGCAGCATCCGGCGTTGACGGGCGCCGAAAGACCATCGACGAACGGGCCTGTTCTGCGGCAGGTTCGGGCGGGGCACGGTTGCCCGGGAGGAACCGCCGATGGGTCATAGCCGCTATCTCGGCCTCCTCTACCTCGCCCCCTATATCATCGGCCTTCTGGTCTTCACGGCGCTGCCCTTTCTTGCCTCGCTCTACCTCAGCTTCACCGACTACGGGTTGATGAACGCGCCGGCGTGGGTCGGCGCCGACAATTACCTCCACCTGTTCACCCGCGATCGCACCTTCATGCGTTCGCTGTCGGTGACGCTGATCTACGTGGCGACCACGGTGCCGCTGAAGCTCGCCTTCGCGCTATTCATCGCGGCGATCCTCAACTACAAGCTCAGCTTCATCAATTTCTTCCGCACCGCCTATTACGTGCCATCCATCCTCGGCGGTTCCGTGGCGATCGCCGTGCTCTGGCGCTACATCTTCGCCGAGGCCGGTCTCGTCAACATGGCGCTGTTCGCCGTCGGCCTCGATCCGGTCAACTGGCTTGGCGATCCCGATCTGGCGCTGTTCACCATCACGCTGTTGCGCGTCTGGCAGTTCGGCTCGGCCATGGTGATCTTCCTCGCGGCGCTGCAATCGATCGACAAGTCGCTCTACGAGGCGGCGGCCATCGATGGCGCCGGCAAGGCCACCACCTTCATCTTCGTGACGCTGCCGCTGATCACACCGGTGATCTTCTTCAATCTGGTGATGCAGATGGTCCAGGCGTTCCAGGAGTTCAACGGCCCCTACATCATCTTCAACAACGGCGGACCTCTGAAGGCGGCCTATCTGCTGCCGCTGTACATCTACGAGGAAGCCTTCAAGAAATTCGAGATGGGCTATGCCTCGGCCATCGCCTGGGTGCTGTTCGTCATCATCATGGTGCTGACCGTCGTCGCCTTCGTGACCTCGCGCAAGTGGGTCTACTACGCCGGCGACAAGAGGAGCTGACCGATATGAGTGCCATGCCCTCCGCTCCGCCTGTCCTCGACGATGACGACGCCGACATGCGCGCCTATGTCGCCTCTGAAAAGCGCCGCGAGCGCCTGTCGGCGATGCTGCGCTACACCGCGCTGTTCGCTGTCGGCCTGATCATGCTCTATCCGCTGATCTGGCTGGTGGGCGCCTCGTTCAAGACCAATTCGGAGATCTTCACCAGCCCCGGCTTCCTGCCGGCCGAGCCGACGCTCGACGGCTACGTCAAGGGCTGGCAGACCTCGACGCCCTACAATTTTGGCCGCTTCTTCTGGAACACCTTCCTGATCGTCGCCCCCAAGGTGATCGGCACCGTCATTTCCTGCACGCTGGTCGCCTACGGCTTCGCCCGTTTCGACTTTCCCGGCAAGAAGCTGCTGTTCTCGCTGTTGATCGGCACGCTCTTGCTGCCCAACGTGGTGACGCGCATCCCTCAATACATCCTGTTCCGCGATTTCGGCTGGCTCGACACCTACCTGCCGCTCTGGGTGCCCTCGGCCTTTGCCGGCGATGCCTTCTTCGTCTTCATGGTGGTGCAGTTCCTGCGCGCCCTGCCGCGCGACATGGAGGAGGCTGCCCGCGTCGACGGCGCCAACTCGTTCCAGACGCTGATCTTCATCGTCGTGCCCATGCTGGTGCCGGCGCTGATCTCGGTCGCGCTGTTCCAGTTCATGTGGACCATGAACGACTTCCTCGGGCCGCTGATCTACATCTCCTCGGTGGAGAAATTCCCGGTGTCGCTGGCCCTCAAACTCTCCATCGACACCACCGAAGCCTTCGAATGGAACCGCATCCTGGCGATGTCGGTGGCGACGCTGACGCCGGCGCTGGTCGTGTTCTTCCTGGCTCAGAAATACTTCATCGAGGGCATCTCGGTGGGCGGCGTGAAAGGATAGGCCCGTGGCACGCGTAGAGATCAAAAACCTGGAAAAGGTCTACGGCAATTCCTTCAAGGCCGTGCACGGCATCAGCCTCGACGTGGATGACGGCGAGTTCATGGTGCTGGTCGGCCCCTCCGGCTGCGCCAAATCGACCACGCTCAGGATGATCGCCGGCCTTGAGGCCATCAGCTCCGGCGAGATCCGCATCGGCGACAGGGTGGTCAACCGCCTGCCGCCGGGCAAGCGCGGCATCGCCATGGTGTTCCAGAACTACGCCCTCTACCCGCACATGAAGGTGCGCTCCAACCTCAACTTCGGCCTGCGCCTGCAGCGCCGGTCGAAGGCGGAGATCGAGGCGGCCACCAACGAGGTGGCGCGCATCCTGGAGATCGAGCCGCTGCTCGACCGCCTGCCGAAGGAACTGTCGGGCGGTCAGGCCCAGCGCGTGGCGCTGGGACGGGCGCTGATCAAGAAGCCCGACGTCTTCCTGTTCGACGAACCGCTGTCCAACCTCGACGCCAAGCTGCGCGCCTCGATGCGGGTGCGCATCACCGACCTGCACAAGCGCCTGAAGGCCGAGGGCAATTCCTCGACGGTGGTCTACGTCACCCACGATCAGGTGGAGGCGATGACCATGGGCGACCGCATCTGCGTCATGAAGGAGGGCCGCATCATGCAGGTGGCCGACCCCAAGACGCTCTACGAGCGGCCGGCCAACCTGTTCGTCGCCGGCTTCATCGGCATGCCCGAGATGAACTTCCTCGAAGGCGAACTGATCGCCGGTCCTTCGCCGAAATTCATGGTCGGCGACCAGTGCGTCGAGCTCGGCGAAGCGGTCGGTGCCCGTCTCAGGCCCGACGCGCCGGCCGCCGCCACGCTCGGCGTCCGGCCGCAGCACGTCCGGCCCGACACCGTCGCCCCCAACGGCTTCGACGGCGTCTTGTCAACGGTGGAATTCCTCGGCCACGAGGTGGTCCTGCATGTCGACGTCGGTCCCACCCGCCTGGTCTCGGTACTGCCGAGCGCCGATTACGACCGGCTCGACCGCGGCTCGGGGCGGCTGCGCCTCGTCCCCGATCTCGACGCCCTGCACATTTTCAATCGCGAGACGGGGGAGAACGTCTCGCTGCCGGACAGACACTGATGACAGACGCTGACACCGGCATTCTGGGAGGAAACCATGACCAAGCATTCTCGCCTCGCAACTGCCCTCGTGGCATCCACCGCCTTCCTCGCCCTGGCCTCGGCTGCCTCGGCCGCCGATCTGCGCATGTCCTGGTGGGGTGGTGACAGTCGCCATGTCGCCACCCAGGAAGCACTGAAGGTCTGCGGCGCCAAGTATGGCCACACGGTTGCCGCCGAATTCACCGGCTTCCAGGGTCATCTCGAAAAGCTGACCGCCCAGATCGCCGGCGGCACCGAGGCCGACATCGTCCAGGTCAATTGGCCGTGGCTGCCGCTGTTCTCCAAGAAGGGCGACGGCTTTGCCGACATCAGCCAATTGAAGGGCTTCGACCTCAGCCAGTTCGATCCCGCCCAGCTGCAAAGCGCCACCATTGACGGCAAGCTCAACGGCGTTCCGGTCTCCACCACCGGCCGCGTCTTCCTGTTCAACAAGGACGTGTTCGACAAGGCCGGCCTGCCGCTGCCCAAGACCTGGGACGAACTGATCGCCGACGCCAAGGTGTTCAAGGAAAAGCTCGGCCCCGACTATTATCCCTTCGAGGCGATCATCCTCAACGCGTTGTTGATCGTGCAGCTGGTCACCGAGCAGGCGACCGGCAAGAGCATGGTCGATCCCGAGAAGATGGTAATCAACTGGACACCGGAAGAGCTGCGGAAGGGCATCGAGTTCTACCAGAACCTCGTCGCCACCGGCGCCATTCGTCCGTGGAAAGTGGCGGCCGGCGAAGGCAAGGTCGAACTGTTCGAGATGAAGGCCTGGGCCGACGGCAAGATCGCCGGCTCCTACGAGTGGGATTCGACCTATTCCAAATATGCCGACCCGCTGAAGGGCCAGAAGCTGGTTCCCGCCGAACCGCTGGTGATCGCCGACGCCAAGACGCCCGGCTTGTATCGCAAGCCGTCGATGGTGTTCTCGATCTCCAAGCATTCGAAGAATCCGGAAGCGGCGGCCCAGATCCTCAACTGCCTGCTGAACGAGCCCGAGGGCGTGTCGATCCTCAAGCTGTCGCGCGGCATCCCCACCTCGAAGGCCGCCTACGAAGCGCTGAAGGCGTCCGGCGACATCAAGGGCCCGGTGGCCGAGGCCAACGCCATCGTCATGGCCACCGACGGCCCGGCCGTCACGCCCTTCGACGAGGACCCGCGCGTCCGCGACGTGTTCCAGAGCACGCTCGAATCCGTCGCCTACGAGCAGATCTCGGCCGCCGACGCGGCCGTCGAAATGATCGACCAGTGGAACGACATCCTGTCGCGTCTCTGATCTGCCTGCCCAAAATCACCGGGGAAGGTGACCTGCCCTCCCCGGACATCGCCGAGCATTCATCCCCTCGCGCCAACCGCTCCGAGGCCGTTTGTTTCCGTGCGTCGTTCAAGCCAGCCGACCCGCCGAAAGCCCTGTTCCATGCCGTTGCCGCCCCCCGTCCCGCTCGCCGTCCTCGCTCGCACGCTCGCCGTGCGGATCGCGGTGCCGGGGGCGGGCTACGTCCTGCCGGAGCCGCGCGCCTACCGACTGGTCGGCGGAGAGGGGCGTCGCAATGGCGTGGCCGGCAAGGTGGTGACGCTGTTGCACGCGCTGACGCCCGACTGCGACTACCGCCTCGAGGTGGAGGGTCTCGAGCCGCTGGCCTTCCGTACCGCCGCCTGCACCGGACTGACGGTATTCGGCCGTGTTGGCTCGACGCCCGAGGCGCCGGTGACCGAAGCGCTTCAGGCTGCCATCGACGCCCTGCCGGCCGGCGGTACGCTGCGCCTTCCGGCCGGCGACTGGTGGAGCGGACCGCTGTTCCTCAAGGACGACATGACGCTGGATCTCAGCGACGGCGCCCGCCTCCTCGCCATCCCCGACCGTAGCAGTTGGCCCATCCTCGGCAGCCATCGCGACGGCGCCGTGCTCGGCTCCTGGGAAGGCGTGCCTGACAGGTGCTTCGCATCGATCCTCACCGCCGTCGGCTGTCGCCGCCTCGCCGTCACCGGCCTTGGTACCATCGACGGCGGCGGCGATCGCGGCGACTGGTGGAGCTGGCCGAAGGAGACGCGCGACGGCGCCCGCCGCGCCCGCACGCTGCACCTCGTCGGCTGCGAGGAGGTTGTGCTGGCCGGGCCGACCATCACCAACTCGCCCTCCTGGACGGTGCATCCCTACCGTTGCCGCGACCTCGGGGCTTACGGCCTGACCATCGAGAACCCGCCCGACAGCCCCAACACCGACGGCTTCGATCCGGAAAGCTGCGAGGACGTCGCCATCGAGGGCGTGCGCTTCTCGGTCGGCGACGACTGCATCGCCATCAAGGCCGGCCGGCGCACCGCCGGCGACAACAGCCATCTGGCGCCCACCCGGCGCGTCGCCATCCGCCACTGCCTGATGCGACGCGGCCACGGCGGCGTGGTGCTCGGCTCGGAAATGAGCGGCGGCATCGAGGACGTCACGGTCGAGGATTGCGACATGCACCGCACCGATCGCGGCCTGCGCCTCAAGACCCGGCGTGGGCGTGGCGGCTACATGCGCCGCGTCGCCTTCCGCCGGGTCCGCATGGATCGGGTCGACACCGCCATCTCCACCAACGGCTTCTATTTCTGCGATGTCGACGGCCACGCTTGTTGGGTGCAGTCGCGCGCCCCAGCCCCGGTCGACGAGACGACGCCCGAGGTCTCGGACATCGACATCGACGATCTCGACCTGCATCGCGTACGCCTCGCGGTCGCCGTGCTGTTGGGACTGCCGGAAGCGCCGGTGCGCGGCGTCCGCATCGGCCGCATCCGGGCCGATTTCGAGCCGGCCGCGCCGCCGGCCGTACCGCTGATGGCCGATCACGTCAGGCCGGTGAGCGGCGCCGGCATCATCCGCGAGTTTGCCGAGATCGAGTTCACCGCCGGCCTGCCGCTGAACGTGCCGGTCGTCGACGGAGTCTCCAGCCCATGTTGACCGGCTATTTCGACGCCTATGCCCGCGCCTACCAGCCCTACAAGGGCGGCCCCTGGTGCTATGAGGACGGCTGCGTCTATCAGGGCCTCCGGCTGCTGCACGAAGCGACAGGCGATCGCCGCTGGTTCGACCATCTGCGCCGGCTGGTCGATGCCCGGCTCGATGCCGACGGTCATCCGGTCGGGTATGACCCCGCCGAATACAACATCGACAACGTGCTGCCCGGCCGGGCGCTGATCGCCCTCCATGCGGCGACCGGCGAGCCGCGCTACCTCGCCGGCGCCCGGCTGATCGGCCAGCAACTGGCCGGCCACCCGCGCACCGCCGACGGCAATTTCTGGCACAAGCGCATCTATCCCGACCAGGTCTGGCTCGACGGGCTCTACATGGGCCTGCCCTTTGCCATCGAACTCGGCCAGGCGACCGGCGACGGCGCACTGGTGGACGATGCGCTGCGTCAGATCGCCCGCGCGCTCGAACTCACCGATTCCGGCGACGGACTCTACGCCCACGGCTATGACGCCGCCCGCCGGCAGGCCTGGGCCGACCCGATCACCGGCCGCTCGCCGGCCCATTGGGCGCGGGCGCTCGGCTGGCTCGTCATGGCGCTGGTCGACATCGTCGAACTCATCGGCAAAGCGCGGATGGAAGCGGCCGGACTGACCGGGCGCACCACGGCGCTGCTCGCCGAGATCGTCAGGTTGCAGCGGCCATCCGGCCTCTGGCTGCAGGTGATCGATCTCACCGACCTCCCCGGCAATTACGAGGAGAGTTCGGCCACCGCCATGTTCGCCTACGCACTGCAGAAGGCGGCCCGGCTCGGTCTCGGCGATCATCGAGAGGCAGGGTCTGCCGCGCTCGACGCCCTCCTTCGCTCGCGCGTTGTCGGCGAGCCCGCCCGCTTCGAGGGCATCTGCCTGATGGCCGGTCTCGGCGGCTTCGGTTCGAGCGCCCGCGACGGAACGCCCGCCTATTATCTCTCCGAACCGGTGGTGGCCGACGACCCCAAGGGCGTCGGTCCCTTGATGATGGCCGCCGCCGAAGCCCGCCGCGCCACCGCGTCGAGCGGAACGACACTGCCGGCCTGACCCGAGGCGGAGCTCTGCCCCCTTGAACGCCCCCTCGCTGCGACTGCCCCGATGTGAGGCGGCAGAGGTGGAACTCCATCCCCGGAACCATATAGGTCCGTCATCCTCGCGCAGGCGAGGACCTCGGGCAGGATGGAACGCATCGGCGACATAGGGCTCCGCTCACCAACAGCGCCCAATACTTTCCTCATTCCCTTCTCGTCCCGAGGTTCTCGCCTGCGCGAGAATGAGGATATGTGTCGGCACACAGACAGCGCCGCTGCCCGACGGATCTGAGCTCGCGCCCTGCGTCGGCGCGCCTTCCCAGTCGAGCCATGTCCAAGCTCGGATCTGTTCTCCACACTTCGGAGCACCCGACAAGCGCTTGCCGCAACGTTACGGAAAGATTCCCGTAAAAACAGACAGATAGGCCACATGCGGTAAGCCGGCTCCCGCCGGAAAACCGCTAGACAGCCGGCGCCGCGATATGCCATGGTAGTATCTCACTCGGAGAGACCAACGTGTTGCCAACAGCCGCCGCAGGATATGAGCTCGATCCCAAGCAGCCGATCGGTGCTCAGGTCTACAGCCTTTTGAAGCGGATGATCATCGGTCTTGTGTTCAAGCCCAACGAGTCCCTGAGCGAGAAGGAACTGGCGCTGCGGCTGGGCGTCAGCCGCACGCCGGTGCGCGAAGCGCTCATTCGTCTGGCCGACGAAACCCTGGTCGACGTGTTTCCGCAGCGCGGCACCGTCGTATCGCCCATCAAGGTCGCCGAGGTGATGGAGGCGCAGTTCCTGCGCGAGGCGCTGGAAGCCGCCGTCGCCCGCCGGGCCGCCGAACAGCCGTCGCCGGCGCTGATCCGGGAGCTGTCCCGCCTGCTCGACATGCAGCGACAGACCGCCACCGCCGGCCAGCCGGAAGAATACATGCCGCTCGATGAAGCCTTTCACCGGACGATCAGCGAAGGCACCGGCATGCCTCGGTCCTGGCGCCTCATCCAGAGCGTCAAGGGCCAGATGGACCGCGTCCGCTTCCTCAGCCTCCCCAACAAGGCGCACCTCTTGCTGCTCACCGACCAACACGCCGAAATCTTCAAGGCGATCGAAACGCAGGATCCCGACCGCGCCGAGGCGGCCATGCGCCATCACCTCAAGGAAGTGCTGAAGACCATCCAGGAACTCGCCGCCGAAATGCCGGCGATTTTCGCCTGAGCAATTCAATCCGCCGCCAAGAAGTCTGGCCGTCGCCGGCGGTGGGTCGTCGGCGACCGGCTCGGTGACACACCGAGCCACCAAGGGACAGCCGCGTCGCGATCAGCAAGCGTCAGCCGGCATGGCGACCGCGGGAGTCTCCTGAAACGACTTGGCCCAGTCGAAGACGGCTTGCTGCTGATCCCGCATGAAGGTCACGTCGTCGACGACCGCATAGCCGAGGTCGGTCGCGGCGGTCGCAAATCCTTTCCGCGTGGCCGGGTCCATTTCGCCGCTTTTGAGCTTCTGCTGGTTGACGATGATGGCGCCGATCAGCGGCCACCCTTTCCGGTGCGAGAATTCAAGCAAGCCAGCGAGGTGGCTCGTCATGGCGTATCGCTTTTTCGCCCAGTCGACGCCGCTCTCCTGGGCAAGCTGCCCATAGGAAAGATAATTTCCGGCACGCGCCGCCTTCAGCACGGCGTGCAGCGTCTTGTCGAAATCGAGGCCACCGCCCTTGCGGCGCCCCATGTCCTCCAGCGCCTGGAGATAATAGGGGTCGGAGGTCAGCGCCTTGCGGCGATAATTGTCGATGATGTTCTGGAGTTCGCTGTCCGTCCACTCGGCAACCGGCTTGGCCATCTTCGTCTCCGCTAATTACGAGACGGCGGCCTTCCTGAGGCTCAGGCGGTAATGCGCCGGCACGACCTCTTCAAATAGCACGATATCGCCTGGAGCAGCGCCTGTTCGCTCGAAAAAGCTTTGAACGAACTCACGGGCGCGAATGAACTTACGCGGCCGGCCATGCCGGGACTTCGGAATGTCGGCGTTGACCTTGAGGTCCTTGAATTCGAGCCGGATCGATTTTGGCGCCTTCGCGGGCACACCTTCGACCTCCGGCATCAGGTGCCCAAGGATCGCCGTGATGTAGATATGGAAATTCTTGAGGTTCCCCGGCGTCAGCTGGCTCTCGTAGACGGTCATTCCAATGTCTTCCTGGCTCTCGCCGGCTTGGGCGCCGCGCCCAGTCGGCGCGGATGCGATCGAGCAGGAGGCTGGCGGGGTCGTCGTTCGGTGCTGGAAACCAGCTCGCCAGGAAAGCCGAGGCGAGCACGCCATGGCTGGAGCGACCGGAAGGGCATTGTAGCATGTTTGCTCCGGGGAGCGGCGATGAGCCGAAAATTCTGGTCGGCCCATTGAGGATGCCGCCCAACCCGCTTTCGCAAACACCACCCCGCCCGAGGTCCGGCAAGACTAGATCACGCCCTTGCGGAATATGAAGCACCCGTAAGGGCCGGGATCGGATGTCCTGACCACGGCAAACGCCCGCTTGGCCGCCGCGTAGAACGCGAAGCGCTCCAGCGCCGCCGTGGGAACATGCCGCCCTTCGATCCGATCGACGACGGTCTGCATCGTCTGATGGATCGGCACGATCCTGTCGGGGGTGCCAACCACCTGCATGCGCATGACCGGCGCTTCGACGAACGTGTCGAGCGGCATCAGCGACAACAGCGCTTCGGCGGCCCGCGGCAGATCGCACCCCGCCAGATCGAGCAACTGGCCGTGGGTCGTCTCGCGGGCGATCGTCACGGCGGGGTGGTTGATGTCGCAAAGCAGGATGTCGTCGCCGTGCCCCATCCTCATCAGCACATAGAGGAGGTCGGCGGTGACTACCGGGTCAATTCCCTTCAGCATGAGCGCTGTCCTTCGCTGGATGAAAATGCACTGGAGGCTCGCCAGGTCAGCCTGGGTGCCGGCGTAGACTGTCGCCAAGGTTATGCAGGATCTCGCGCAGTGCGCCCGAGCCGCCAACTGCGATCAGGATGGCACCCCACAGCGTCAGGGTGAGGAACTGGCTGAGGCCAAGCACGACGCAGGCGGTCGAAATGATCTGCAGGATGACGAGCGCCAGCACGAGGCCGCCGACCTTGCCGAAGCCGCCGGCCGGATCGATGCCGCCGAGGACGCAGGCAAGAACCGTCACCAGCAGGTAGCTCTCCCCATAGGCGGCGTTGGCCGAGTCGAACCTGGCCATCATCAGCAGTCCGGCCATGAAGGCGAGCAGTGCCGTCAGCATGTAGATGCCGATGGCAACGCGCCCGGTATCGAAGCCGGAAAAGCGGAGCGCCCGCTCGCTGGACCCGAACATGGCGATCTTGATGCCGAGCGGCGTCCGACCGAGGAAGATGCCGAGCGGGGCGGCGGCGCAGGCGAAGATGACGAGCGGCATCGGTATGCCGACGAGCGAGCCGTTGCCCAGGAAGACGATGGCGGCGGGAAAGCCGGAAATCACCGAACCGTGGCTGAGCGCGACGGCGATGCCCTTGATCAGCGTCATGCTGCCGAGCGTCGCGAGGATCGGGGAGATGCGCAAGTAGCCGATGAGGATGCCGTTGAACAGGCCGGCGACCAGCGCGACGGCGATACCGCAGAGCAGCGCCAAGCCGATCCAGCCGGCATAGACAAGGCCGGCGGCTTCCGGTGGGATGCTGGTCAGTATGAAGGCCATGGTTAGCGCCGACAGGTCGGCGGTGGCGATGATCGACAGGTCAAAACCACCCGACAGCAGCGCCACCATCTGCGCCAGCGCCAAGAGGCCCAGTTCCGGCATCTGGTAGGCCATCGAGCGAAGGCCGAGTTCTCCGAACAGGCGGTCGCCGATCAGTCCGCCAAGACAGATCGCGAGTACGACGAGCAACAGGGAGAGACGAAGATAGGTCGCGTCGAGACGGCGCAGGAAACCGAGGGACAAGGGCATCATGCGGCTCCCGGGTTGTCGTACCAGCGACGGCGAACGTCGCGCGCCATGCTGGCGACGGCCACGACGATGATGATTCCGGTGAAGAATTGCGACCAGTAGGAGGAGACGCCGAGCAGCGTCAGGCCGTTCTGAACGACGGCGACGAGGGCGATGCCCAAGACGACGCCGAGGATGGTGCCAGAGCCACCCGTCGCGCTGGCCCCGCCGAGGAAGGCGGCGGCGATGACGTCCAGCTCGCGGCCGACCAGGGCCGTCGGCGAGACCGACATGTTGTATTGGGCATGCACGATCGAGGCGAGCCCAGCCGCGAGGCCCATGTAGCCGTAGACGAACAGGTTGAGCCGGAAGACGTTGTAGCCGATGCGCCTGGCGGCCTCCACGTTGCCGCCCATGGCATAGATCTGCCGGCCGACGTTGGTACGGTTGAGCACGAACCAGGTCAACGCCAGCGCGACCGCGAGACCGATCATCTGGACGTTGATGAAATACTGATAGCCGTCCAGCGTCGTGTGGAAGGGGATGGCGACCCCATCGGTGAACCACCCCGGCAGCGAAAAGATGTCCTGTCCCTTGGTCGCCGTCAGGACTAGGCCGAAGATCACGCTCTGCGTGGCGATGGTGACGATGATCGCCGACAGGCCGAGGATGTTGATCAGCAGGCCATTGATGACGCCCAGGATGATGCCGATCGCCGCGGCGATCAGGAGCACGCCGAGCCAACCGATGTCCCAACTGTTGGCGACGGTCAGGGCCGCATATTGCGCCACGGTGGCGACGGCCGCGAAGGACATGTCGATGCCGCCCGCTACCAGCACCACCAGCATCGCCGAAACCAGGATGCCGGTGTAGGCGTAGGAGCTGATGAGATCGACCCCATTCTGGAGGCTCAGGAAGTTGGGTCTGGCGATCGACAGCCCGACGAACAGGACTGCGAACAGAATGGCGAGCCAGAATTCCTGGCGCCGCGCAAAGGCTTTGAAGTGCTTAGGCATAGACCGCCTCACCAATTTCGGCCTCGGATGAGCGATGCGCCATGAACTCGCCCGTGAAGCGGCCGTCGCGCATGATGAAGATACGATCGCAGTGGTAGAGGACCTCCGGGATCTCATCGGAGATCAGAATGACGGCGAGACCTTTGGCGGCCAGTTCCCGGACGATCGAGTAGATGCCGTCCTTGCCCTGGAAGTCGACGCCGACCGTCGGGCTGTCGAGGATGAGAATGCGCGGATGGGTCGCCAGCCATTTGGCAATGACGACGCGCTGCTGGTTGCCGCCGGACAGGGTGCGAACAGCGTTGTCGGCGTTGGAGACCTTGATCTTGAGATCGTTGATCCACGAGGTCACCAACTCGTTCCAGCTCGTCCGTCCGATCAACCCCGTCGGTCCGGCCAGGGAATCGATCACCGGCAGGGCGATATTGGTACTGATCGGCTGGTTCAGGATGAGCGACAGGGCGAGGCGATCCTCCGGCACGTAGGCGATACCGGCTTCGATCGCCTCGGTGTTGGAGGCAAACCGAACGGTCTTGCCATCGAGCCTGATCTCACCGGCATCGGGGCGACTCATGCCGAAGATCGACAGGGCGAGCTCGGTCCGGCCGGCGCCGAGCAGGCCGGTGATGCCAAGGATTTCTCCCGGATGCAGGTCGAAGCTGATGTCGTGATACTCGCCGGCCCGCGACAGGCCCTTGACGGACAGGAGCGGCTGTCCCCGATCGATCTGCCGGTCGGCGGTTTCATACTCGAACGTCTTGCCGGACATCAGATAGATGAGCTGTTTCTCGGTCATGCCGGCGGCGTCGTAGGTGCCGAGCTTGACGCCGTCGCGGATCACCGTGACCTTCTCGGCAATTTCCAGCACCTCGTCGAAGCGATGGCTGACGAACAGCACCGCGATGCCCTTGCGCTTCAGTTCCAGCGTCAGGGCCAGCAGCGAATCCACCTCATGGCGGGTCAGCGATGCCGTTGGCTCATCCATGATGACGAGTTTGGCGTCGGCGGCGATGGCGCGACAGATGGCGACCAACTGGCGGTTGGCGATGGAAAGATCGCAAACCCGAGTATCGGGATCGAGACTGATATTGATACGGGCCATCGCGTCGGCGGCCATGCGCCGGATCGCCGACCAGTCGGCGATGTGGGGATAGCCACGGTGCAGGCCGGCGGCAATGTTCTCGGCCACTGTGAGATTGGGGAACAGCGACAAGTCCTGGTAGATCACCTGAATACCAAGACGACTGCTCTCGACCGTGGTCAGATGCGCGTAGCTCTCTCCGTCGACAATGATTTCACTTCCGGGGTCGGGGGGCTGAACCCCGGAAATGATCTTGATCAGGGTCGATTTGCCGGACCCGTTGCCGCCAACAAGACAATGGATTTCGCCCTTGGCCAGGTCGAAATCCACGTTTGACAGGGCAAGGACGCCGCCAAACCGCTTGGACGTTTTGTTGATCTGCAAAAAGGACATGACAAGTCAACCCTGCGAAGTCACAGACAAGAATTCAATCGTGACAGTGTCGGATCAGATCAAAGCCCGAGCTTGATCAGAGCGTCGATCGTTGACTTGTCGATCGTCAGGATATCGTTGACCTCGACGACCTTGTTGACGTCGTCGACCTTCGCCACGCCCAGCTTGGGAAGCTCGATGCCGGTCTCGATCTTCTTGCCATCAAACACCATGCGGGCAAGGGCGACCATGCCGTAGCCGGCATCCTTCGGGCTCCACAGGAAGCCGCAGCGGATGACGCCGCTCTTGATATAGGCCTCGGCCTGCGAGGGAATGACCGTGCCGACGAGGGCGATCTTCTTCTCGAGGTGGCGCTGCTTGAGCACGTTGCCGGCGCCGATCGGACCGTTGGAGCCCATCGACAGGATGCCGCGCAGATTGGGATAGGTCTGTAGAACGTCCTGCGTCACCTTGGACGACTGGTCGATGAAGTCGGCGCCGGGGAAGCGGTCGGCAATCATCTTCATCTTGGGATAGTGTTCTTTCTGATAGGCGATGGCGGCATCCGCCCACTGGTTATGGCCGGTGGTGGTCAGCGTGCCGACGTAGACGACATACTCACCTTCCTCGCCCATTTCGCGGGCCAGCGCCTTCATCTGCGCTTCGCCGTAAGCCTGAGAACTCATCAGGCCGAGATCCCAGGTCTTGTTTTCCTGAGTGGCCCCTTCCTGCGTGATGACGATGATGCCGGCGTCGCGGGCGCGCTGCACGGCTTGCGCCGTCACCTTGACGTCCAGCGGCACCAATCCGATGGCATCGACCTTCTTGGCGATCAGGTCGTCGATCAGCTTGACCTGCTGGGCCGGATCGGCCTGGGCCGGACCCACCATGGTGGTCGTGATGTTGAACTCCTTGCCGGCCTCTTCCAGGCCCTGGTTGAGAATGTTGAACCAGGGAACACCGGCCTCCTTGACCACGACCGTCATGGTCTTGGCGTCGGAGGCCATAGCACTTGAGCCAAAGCCGAGCATAGCCACGGCCGCCGCGCAGCCGAGCAGCTTCAAGGAAACACGCCTATCCATCGTAACTCCTCCCAAAGGGACATCTGAAGTTGATGCTTTGCGAAATCGCTCGCTCCACCACAGCACAACTTCACAACATCACGTATTATGTGAAGTTAGATGTATGTCAAGGGTCCCAGATGGCCGTCGATGCCTGCCAAGTAGTAGCACGGAGACACCGTCGCTCTGATTCACTCAGGACGGCTTCGCCCGATAAATTTCCCCGTAAAGAGGCGGTTTTTCCAACTCAGACCGCTCTGATTGTGTGATGCGTGCCTGACGCAACCGGCCGCGCGCCCAGTTCCCGACGCCGCTACGACTAATTGCCTAGGCCATAGGTGATCATTCTCACTTCACTAATTTTAGTTTTTTTGTGATGTTGAGTCGCTTTTCGAGAAAGGGTGCTTCCGTGTCAGACCTGCGCTTCGCTACTCGCCTGAATTCATTCGCCTGTCGTCCGGAGCTGGAGTGGCCGGGCCTTAGCGGCAAACCGTCCGTCGCCCAAATGGCGAAGCGGGCGGCCAGGGTAGGTGGACTCACCGACGTCGATCTCAACTATCCCGACCACGTCAACGGCGAGCCGGTAGCGCTGGCGCGGCAAATCCGCGACCTTGGCCTGGAGATCAACGGCCTCGCCATGCGCTACTACTCCAACCCGGCCTTCAAGATCGGCGCGTTCACCAACCCCGATCCCGTTGTTCGCCGCGAAGCGATCGAGCTCACCAAGCGCGGCATCGACGCTGCCCGCGAGATGGGCACGTCGCTGATGACGCTGTGGCTCGGTCAGGATGGCTTCGACTATGCCTTCCAGGCCGACTATCGCAAGCTGTGGCAGGATGAGATCGACGGCATCCGCGAGGTCTGCGACCATGATCCCGCGTGCCTGATCAGCATCGAGTACAAGCCGAACGAGCCGCGCTCCTTCGCCGTGATGCCCGATTGCGCCACCACCCTTCTGGCCATCAAGGACGTCGACCGGCCGAACCTCGGCATCACGCTCGACCTCGCCCATGTGCTCTACGCCGACGAGCAGCCGGCATTTGCCGCCGCGCTGGCCAGCAGCCACAGCCGCATTCTCGGCATCCACCTCAACGACGGCTATGCCAAGCGGGATGACGGCCTGATGGTCGGCGCCGTCCATCCGCTGCAGACCATCGAGCTGCTGCGCCAGATGCGCGCCGATGGTTACGGCGGCGCCATCTATTTCGACACCTTTCCCGACACCACCGGCCTCGATCCCGTTCACGAGTGCGAAGTGAACATCGCGACGGTGCGCCGGATGTTCGTCGTCATGGATCGTCTCGACGGCGACAATCGTCTTGCCGAGGCCATCGCCCGGCAGGACGCCGTTTCGGCCCTCGCCATTGTCAACGAACTCACCTTTGGCGGTGCCTGAATCCGCCGGCGCCGATGAAGACGCCGGTCAGCTTTTACTTGATGGGAGGACGAAGACTATGAGGACCACTTTCAGATCGACGATTTGCGCGACGGTCGCCCTGGCGTTCATGGCCGGATCGGCCTGGGCGGCGGAGCTTGCCAAGCTGAACTCCGACACCGAGAAGGACCGCATCGCCTGGTCCGAGCTGGACGCCAAGTTCGGCCCGCTGCCGGCGCTGAAGTCCGGCCTGCGCGTCGGCGGCGTTTCCAAGACCCTGACCAACGAATACTGGCGGTCGCTGGGCGAGGGCTATCAGAAATACGCCGACAAGGTGGGCGTATCGGTGGTCTATCAGGCCGCCCAGAGCGAGGGCGACCAACTCGGCCAATTGACCATCGCCGAGGGGCTGATCACGCAAGGCTATGACGTGCTTCTGGTGTCGCCGCAGACCGACGCCAACCTGCAGCCGATGATGGAGCAGGCCAAGGCGGCCAACATTCCCGTCGTCAACGTCAACGACGCGGTGATCCCGAGCGCCGAGCACTATGTCGGCAACGTCCAGCGCGACAACGGCGTGCGCGTCGCCCGCTGGTTCATCGCCAACCGTCCCGAGGGCGGCAAGGTCGCCGTGGTCGAAGGGCAGGCCGGTGTCTATGCCGCCGTGCAGCGCACCGATGGCTTCAAGACGACCATCACCACGGACTCCAAAAAGTTCGAGGTTGTTGCCTCAGTTCCCGGCAACTGGGATCGCCAGACCTCCTATGACGCGGCGACCAATATCCTGCAGCAGCATCCCGACCTCATCGGCTTCTACTGCAACAACGACGGCATGGCCCTTGGCGTGGTCGAAGCGGTCAAGGCAGCCGGCCTCGCCGACAAAGTGGCGGTATTCGGCACCGACGGCATCTCCGACGCCTATGCCTCGATCAAGGCCGGCGAGCTGACCGGCACCGTCGACAGCTTCCCGGTGCTGACCGGTGAGGTTGCCATGGAGGCCGCTCTGCGCCTCGTCTCGGGCCAGGCTCTGCCGCGCGTCGTCTCGACGCCGCAGGCGCTGATCACCAAGGACAACGTCGCCCGTTATCAGGATGCCGGCGACAAGCTTCGCGCCGTGCTGATCGAAGACGAGAAGAAGTAAGTCTCTCTAGGGATGGACGCCGGCCGGCTGTCCGGCCGGCGTCCGCCGGAGGATGCATTGATGAACCAGTCCGTGCCACGCCTGCGCTTCGAAGGGGTGACCAAGGAATTCCCCGGCGTCCGCGCCCTCTCCGACGTCACGTTCGAGGTCGCCGCCGGCGAGATTCACGCGCTGCTCGGCGAAAATGGCGCCGGCAAGTCGACCTTGCTGCGCATCCTGTCAGGTGGACTACGTCCGACCGCCGGCAAGGTGTTGGTCGACGGCAAGGAGCTGACACTCCGCAAGCCCATCCAGGCGCGCGCCGCCGGCATCGCCATGATCCACCAGGAACTGCAGCAGGTTCAGCATCTGACGGTGGCGCAGAACATGTTCCTCGGCCATCAGCTGACGCGACTTGGCGGGCTGGTCGTCGACCGCGCCGAACAGGAGAGGCGGGCCGCCGCCGCGCTCGCCCGCATCGATCCGTCGATCGACCCGGCTGCGCCGATCCGAACATTGAAGGTGGCGCAGCGCCAGATCGTCGAAATCGCTCGCGCGCTGCTCGACGAGGCGCGCATCATTGCCATGGACGAGCCGACGTCCAGCCTGACGCCAAGCGAGTTCGACCGTCTGGCCGAAATCGTCGCCGGCCTCGCAAGCAGCGGCGTCTCCATCATCTACGTTTCGCACAAGATGGACGAGGTGTTCCGCATCGGTCACCGCGCCACCATCATGCGCGACGGCGCGGTCGTCGGCATGCGCGAGCTTGCCGGCGTTGACCAGAAGGAAATCGTCTCGCTGATGGTCGGGCGCGAACTCAGCCAGGAGACCCACCGGTCGTTCGCCACCGACGAGGTCAAGCTGGAGGCAAGCGGCCTCTGCTCGGCGGTGTCCAGGGTGCGCAACATCTCCTTCCGCCTCCATAAGGGCGAGGTGCTCGGCATCGCCGGCCTAGTCGGCTCCGGCCGTTCCGAACTGTTGCGTCTGATCGCCGGCGCCGACCGCCGCTCCGCGGGCACGATCAGCATCGACGGCAAGCCCGTTGCCTTCCGCAACCCGCGTGAGGCGATCGCCGCCGGCGTCGGCCTCTGTCCGGAGGAACGCAAGCGCGAAGGCATCATTCCGCTCCGCTCGGTGACGAGCAATCTCGGTCTGCCGTCGCTCGGCCGCTACACGACCGGCGGCCTGATCGCCCGGCGCCAGCTCGACCAGGCGGCCGAGCGGTACCTCAAGGGCGTCAATCTCCGGCCGTTCCTTCCGGACCGCCCGATCCGCCTGTTCAGCGGCGGCAATCAGCAGAAGGGCATCATCGCCCGCTGGCTCGCCGCCAATAGCCAGATCCTGCTGTTCGATGAGCCAACGCGTGGCATCGATGTCGGCGCCAAGTCGGAAATTCATGCGCTGATCGAGCGACTGGCCTCCGAGGGGCACTCGATCATCGTCGTGTCGTCCGAGCTGCCCGAGGTGATCCGCCTGTCCGACCGCGTGCTGGTGATGCGCGAGGGCGAACTCGCGGCCGAGCTTCCGAGCGACGGCCTCACCGAGCAGCGAATCGTCGCCCATGCCATTCCCGGCTACGCCAGCCAGCCCATATCCCATTCCTGACAGGTGCTCTCATGTCGTCTCTCTCCCACACCGATGCTGCCGAAGGTTCGTCTCGGCGGGGACTGCGCACGCTTGCGCTACGCGACGCCGGCACGCTGATCGGTCTTGTCATCATACTCCTGGTGTTTGCATTGCTCGCTCCGGGGTTCATTTCCGAGCGCAACCTTCTCAACATTCTGCAGCAGTCCAGCCTCAACGCCTGCCTCGCGCTCGGCATGACGCTGGTGATCGTTTCGGGCGGCATTGATCTCTCGGTGGGGCCGACGGCGGCGCTGTCGGCGGTCATTTCCGGTTCGCTCCTCCTGGCCGGCGTGCCCGTGCCGCTCGCCATCCTGGCCGGCCTGGCGCTCGGCGCCGTCTGCGGCCTGATCAACGGCGTCTTCGTGGCGGTGGTCGGCCTGCAGCCGTTCATCGTCACGCTCGGAACGCTTTCGACCTACCGCGCCCTGGCGCTGATCTACACCGGCGGCAATCCGGTGCTCGGCATTCCCGCCGGCTATCGCGCCATCTTCAACGGCACCCTGTTCGGCATTCCCTCGCCGATCCTGATCGTCGCCGTCGTCGCCATCGTCGCCTGGATCATCCTCAAGAAGACGCCGCTCGGCGAGTATCTCTTGGCGGTCGGCGGCAACGAGGAAGCGGCCTATATCGCCGGCGTGCCGATCGCCACCACCAAGATCGCCGCCTATGTCATTTCCGGCTTCCTGGCCGCGCTGACCGCCGCCATCCTGATCGGCCGCCTCGGCGCCGCCGAGCCCATCCTCGGCAACCTCTGGGAGTTGGACGCCATCGCCGCGTCGGCCATCGGCGGGGCCTCGCTGATGGGCGGCAAGGGCTCGATCATCGGTACGCTGCTCGGCGCCATCATTCTCGGCGCCATGCGTAACGGTCTGACGTTGATGAACGTTCAGGCGTTCTATCAACTTCTCGCCACCGGTCTTATTATCCTCGTCGCAATGATCATCGACCGCATGACCAGGGGTAGAGGATGAACACCGGCAGTCTTGACCTGAAGTCCGTGGGTCCGCGCATCCGCATGATGATGCCGCTCCTGACGCCGCTCGAAGCCAAGGTAGTGGATACGGTGTTCGGCCTCAGGGATTTCAACGAAGACACGACGCTGAAGGAGATCGCCGGCGAGGCCGGCGTCTCCGAGGCGATGGTGGTCAAGATCACCAAGAAGCTCGGCTTTGCCGGCTTCAGGGAGTTCCGAAACGCCGTCGCCCTCTACAATCAGCTTCCCACGTCGGAGATGCATCAGGAGCTGTCCCCGGACGACACCTCCGAAGAGATCATCCAGAAGGTGTTCCACACCTCGATCCACGCATTGCAGGAAACGCTGGCCATCCTCGATGTCGCCGCCTTCGATCGCGCCGCCGACCTCATTCACCGGGCGCGCCAGCGCGACTTCTACGGTGTCGGCGGCTCGGCGCAGATCGCCCGCGATGTCGCCCACAAGTTCCTGCGCATCGGCATCCGCAGCGCCGTCTACGATGACGCCAACATGATGCTGATGTCGGCGTCGCTCCTGGGAGGCGACGACGTCGTGGTGGCCTTCTCGCATTCGGGCAACACCACAGCCGTCATCGAGGCCGTGCAGCTTGCCCGCAAGAACGGTGCTCGTTCGATCGTTCTCACCAATTACGACACCTCACCGTTGGCTCGGATCGCCGACGTCGTCCTGTGTTCCACCGCGCAAGGTTCGCCGCTGATGGGCGAGAACGCCGCGGCGCGTATCGCCCAACTCAACATCATGGACGCGGTGTTCGTCGCCGTCGCCCAGCGCAACTACCGCGCCGCCGAACAGAATCTCCAGAGGACCATGTCGGCGGTGAATTCCAAACGCAAAGACCGGATGCCATGACAGCCAAGCCGCTTGTGACCGTCTTCGGAAGCCTTCACTACGACATCATGGTCGACAGCCCCGACCGGCCGCGCAAGGGCGAAACACTGGCGGGCTCGGCCTGGTTTCCGAAATGCGGCGGCAAGGGCGGCAATCAGGCCGTGGCGGCGGCCAAGGTAGGTGTCGCCGCCGCGATGATCGGCGCCGTTGGCGACGACGACTTCGGCCGGGCGCTTCTCGCCAACCTCGACAGGCGCGGCGTCGACCGAAGCCATGTGCGCATCGTCCGCTCGGCCGGCAGCGGCATGTCGGTGGCGATCTTCGACGCCGATGGCGACTATGGCGCGGTCATCGTTTCCGGCGCCAATCTGTCGCTCGGCGGAGCCGATGTCGGCGCCGCCGCCGACCTTCTCGCCCGAACCGGCGTGCTGGTGCTGCAGAACGAAGTTCCGGACGCCGCCAACGCCGCCATTGCCGGCGCGGCGCGGGCGGCCGGCGCGCACGTCCTGCTGAACGCGGCGCCGGCACGAGCGTTGACGGCCGAATTGCAAGGCAACGTCGATATCCTCGTGGTCAACGCCGTCGAGGCCGCCGATGTATCGGGCCGCCCGGTCGATACCCCATCGGACGCCCTCGTGGTAGCCGCCGAGCTTGCCCAACGCTTCCTCCACGTGGTGGTGACGCTCGGCGGCGACGGCCTTGTCTACGCCGGCGCCGAGGAAGCGCCGTTCACCCTTCCCGCCATTCCCGTCAAGCTCGTCAGCACCCACGGGGCCGGCGACGAGTTCATCGGCGTTCTGGCCGCCTGCCTTGCCAGCGGCAGGCCCATGCGCGCGGCTCTTCAGGCAGCCAACGCGGCGGCGGCAAAGTTGGTGGCGACACCCGAGAGCGAGCGCTAACAGCCGTCTTGCCCGCTTCGAGCGGCATCGCTCCTGGCTCGGGAGCAACTCAAGACGAAGAGCCGCCCTCCCCCGCCGTTCACCCCGCCGCCCGCTTCGGCTCGTAATTCAGGATAGGCGCCAGCCACCGCTCGGCCGTCTTCATGTCCCAGCCCTTGCGGTCGGCGTAGTCGGCCACCTGGTCGGCGTCGATCTTGCCGACGCCGAAATACTGGCTGTCGGGGTGGCTGAAGTAGAGGCCGGAAACGGCGGCGCCCGGCCACATGGCGTAGCTCTCGGTCAATTGGATGCCGACCTTCTCGGTCGCCTGCAGCAGCGAGAACAGCGTCGCCTTCTCAGTGTGGTCGGGCTGGGCCGGATAGCCCGGCGCCGGCCGGATGCCGCGATATTTCTCGGCGATGATCTCGTCGGTGGTCAGTGCCTCGTCGGCGGCGTAGCCCCAGAACTCACGACGCACCAGGGCGTGCATGCGCTCGGCGAAGGCCTCGGCGAGGCGGTCGGCCAACGATTGTGACAGGATCTTGGAATAGTCGTCGTTGGCGCGGGCGAAGCGCTCGGCCACCGCATCCTCGCCAAAGCCGGTGCTGACGGCGAAGCCGCCGATATAGTCGGCAAGGCCGCTCTCCTTAGGCGCCACGAAGTCGGCGATGGCGAAATTGGCCCGCGTCGAGCCGCGCGCCATCTGCTGACGCAGGCTGTGGAAGGTGGCAAGGCGCTCGGCACGGCTGTCGTCGGTGTAGAGCTCGATGTCGTCGCCGATGGCATTGGCCGGCCAGAAGCCGATCACTGCCTTGGCGGTCAGCCACTTCTCTTCGACCATCTGCTTCAGCATCGCCCGCGCGTCTTCATAAAGCGGCCGCGCCGCCGCGCCGTAGACGGCATCGTCGAGGATCTGCGGGAAATGGCCGCGCATCTCCCAGGTGGAGAAGAACGGCGTCCAGTCGATATAGGGCACGAGGTCGGAAAGGTCGTGGCTTTCGAACACCCGCGTGCCGAGGAAGGTCGGCTTAGGCGGCGTGTAACCCGTCCATTCCGGCACGAAGCGATTGGCGCGCGCGTCGGCGATGGCAAGGCGCCGCCGGTCTTCGCGGCTGCGGGCATGCTCCTCGGCGATGCGGGCGTATTCGGTCCGGAGGTCGTCGATGTAGACCACCTTGCGATCGGACAACAGCGACGACGCGACGCCGACGGCGCGGCTGGCGTCGGTCACATAGACCGCCTGCCCCTTGGCATAGTTGGGATGGATCTTGACGGCGGTATGGACGCGGCTTGTGGTGGCGCCGCCGATCATCAGCGGCAGCTCGAAGCCCTGCCGCTCCATCTCGGCGGCCACATGGCACATCTCGTCAAGCGACGGCGTGATCAGGCCGGACAGGCCGATGATATCCGCCTTCACCTCGCGCGCCATGTCGAGGATCTTCTGCGCCGGCACCATGACGCCGAGGTCGATCACCTTGAAATTGTTGCAGGCCAGGACGACGCCGACGATGTTCTTGCCGATGTCGTGCACGTCGCCCTTCACCGTCGCCATCAGGATGGTTCCGGCCGAGGAATCCTCGGTAATGCCCAGCTCTTCCTTTTCCTTCTCCATGAACGGCATCAGCCAGGCCACGGCTTGCTTCATGACGCGCGCCGACTTGACCACCTGCGGCAGGAACATCTTACCAGCGCCGAACAGGTCGCCGACCACGTTCATGCCGGCCATCAACGGCCCCTCGATGACGTGCAGCGGCCGGGCGACCGAAAGCCGCGCCTCCTCGGTGTCCGCGGTGATGAACTCGGTGATGCCGTGGACGAGCGCATGCTCCAGCCGCTTCTCCACCGGCAGCTCCCGCCAGGCGAGGTCGACCACCCGCTCCTTGGCGCCGGTGCCGGCGTAGCGCGCCGCCGCGTCGACGAGCCGCTCGGTGGCGTCCGGCCGGCGGTTGAGAACCACATCCTCGCACAGCTCGCGCAGTTCCGGATTGAGCTCGTCATAGACGCCCAGCTGGCCAGCGTTGACGATGCCGAAATCCATGCCGGCGGCAATGGCATGATAGAGGAACACGGTGTGCATCGCCTCGCGCACCGGCTCGTTGCCGCGGAACGAGAAGGAAAGGTTGGAGACGCCACCCGACACGTGGGCGCCGACGAGGTTCTGCCGGATCCAGCGCGTCGCCTCAATGAAGTCGACGCCGTAGTTGTTGTGCTCCTCGATGCCGGTGGCCACCGCGAAGATGTTGGGATCGAAGATGATGTCCTCGGGCGGCACGCCCACCTGTTCGGTCAGAATCTTGTAGCAGCGGGCGCAGATCTCGGTCTTGCGCTGGTAGGTGTCGGCCTGCCCGGTCTCGTCGAAGGCCATCACCACCATGGCAGCGCCGTAGCGGCGCACCAGCTTGGCGTGGTGGATGAAGGCTTCCTCGCCTTCCTTGAGCGAGATCGAGTTGACGATGCCCTTGCCCTGCAGGCACTTGAGGCCGGCCTCGATCACCGTCCACTTGGAACTATCGACCATCACCGGCACGCGGGCGATATCCGGCTCGGCCGCCATCAGGTTGAGGAAGTTGACCATGGCCGCTTCGCTGTCGAGCAGGCCTTCGTCCATGTTGACGTCGATGACGGTCGCCCCGCCTTCCACCTGGTCGCGCGCCACCGCCAGCGCCGCCGGGTAGTCGCCCTCGCGGATCAGCTTGCGGAAACGCGCGGACCCCGTGACGTTGGTCCGTTCGCCGACCATGACGAAGCTGGCGGATGAGGCGGAAGTGTCGGTCATGGCAAGGATTATCCTTGAAAAGCGGAGCTGCGTATCAGCTTTAGGCGGTTCGGCAGGCGTCGACTAGGCCCCGATCACCGTCGGCTCGAGGCCGGAGAGGCGGAGGCGCGGTTCGATCTTCGGCGGCACGCGCGGCGGCAGACCCTTTACCGCCTCGGCGATCGCCTTGATGTGCGGCGGCGTGGTGCCGCAGCAGCCGCCGACGATGTTGACGAGGCCGGAGCGGGCGAACTCGCCGACCAGTTCGGCCATCGCCTCGGGGCTCTCGTCATATTCGCCAAACTCGTTGGGCAGGCCGGCGTTGGGATAGGCGCAGATCAGCGTGTCGGAGACGCGTGAGAGATCGGCGATATGGGCGCGCATCTCGCGGGCACCCAGCGCACAGTTGAGGCCGATGGAGAGCAGCCCGGCGTGGCGCACCGAATACCAGAAGGCCTCGGCCGTCTGGCCGGACAGCGTGCGTCCGGAAAGGTCGGTGATGGTACCCGACACCGAAATCGGCAGCCGTACGCCCTTTTCCTCGAACACTTCCTCGGTGGCAAACAGCGCCGCCTTGGCGTTGAGCGTGTCGAACACCGTCTCGATCATGATGATATCGGCGCCGCCGTCGATCTGGCCGCGCACCGCCTCGGCATAGGCGCGGCGCAGTTCGTCGAAGGTGATGGCCCGGAAACCGGGGTTGTTGACGTCGGGCGAGATCGACGCCGTGCGGTTGGTCGGCCCGAGAGCGCCGGCCACGAAGCGCGGCTTGGACGGATCCTTGGCGGTATAGGCATCGGCGGCGCGGCGGGCGATCTTCGCGGACTCAAGGTTGAGCTCATAGGCCAGCGCTTCCATGCCGTAATCGGCCTGGGCGACGAAGGTCGAGGAGAAGGTGTTGGTCTCCAGGATGTCGGCACCGGCTTCGAGATACTGGCTATGAATGTCGAAGATCACGTCGGGCCGGGTGATCGACAGCAAGTCGTTGTTGCCCTTGAGATCTTTCGGCCAATCCTTGAAGCGCTCGCCCCGGAAGTCGGCTTCCGTCAGCTTGCAGCGCTGGATCATCGTGCCCATGGCGCCGTCGATCACCAGAATGCGCTTGGATGCCAACTCGCGCAGGCGGCGTTCGGTCGGAGAGATCTCGGTCATCAGTTTTCTCCTCGGTGATCAAGCAGAAACGGCAGCGACAGCCAGCTCGGTCTTGGCCCTCAAACCCATCATGTGACAGATGGCATAGACCAGATCGGCTCGGTTCATGGTGTAGAAGTGGAAGTTGCGGAAGCCGCGATCGATCAGGTCCATCACCTGCTCGGCGCAGACAGCCGCCGCCACCAGTTGGCGTGTCGCCGGATCGTTTTCCAGCCCGTCGAACCGCTGGGCGAGCCAGGCGGGCACCGACGCCCCGGCCTTCTTGGCAAAGGCGGCCGACTGCTCGAAGTTCACCACTGGCACGATGCCCGGCACGATCGGCACGTCGACACCGGCGGCGCGCACCCGGTCGACGTAGCGCTCGAACTTGTCGTTGTCGAAGAAGAACTGGCTGATGGCGCGGGTCGCCCCGGCCTCCACCTTGCGCTTCAAAATGGCGATGTCGGCGGCGACGTCGGGGCTTTCGGGATGCTTCTCCGGATAAGCCGATACGGAGATCTCGAAGTCGCCGATCGCCTTGATGCCAGCGATCAGGTCGGTGGTCGAGGCGTAGCCCTCCGGATGCGGTTGGTAGCGGGTGCCGAGGCCGCCGGCCGGATCGCCACGTAGCGCCACAATGTGGCGGACACCGGCGTCATAGTAGCCGCGCACCACGTCGTCGATCTCGGCACGGCTGGCGCCGACGCAGGTGAGATGGGCGGCTGGCTTCAGCTCGGTCTCGCGAACGATGCGGGCAACGGTGGCGTGCGTGCGCTCGCGCGTCGAGCCGCCGGCCCCATAGGTCACCGACACGAAGCGCGGGCCGAGCGGCGCCAGACGGGTGATCGATGCCCACAGCGCCTCTTCCATCTTCTCCGTCTTGGGCGGGAAGAATTCGAAGGAAACACCGAGGTCGAGGGCGCCGATATTGTGACTGAACCGCATGATGATGATCCCGAAAAGTCGTGTCGTGTCAGGCGATGCGCTGCATCTCGTTGGCGATGTCGACCCGACGGTCGGCGGCGAGGAACAGCGAAACCGTGAGGCCGTCCGCCGTGTCCGGCGGCAGGTCGCGCACGGTGTCGAAGGCAAGGCCCGCCGCCTCGATCCAGCCGCGCATCTGCTCATGGCTGAAGCCGAGCCGGCGGTGGGCGTGGCCCGAGCGCAGGAACTCGTGGTCGTGCGGCGCAAAGTCGACGATCAGCAGCCGGCCGCCGGGGGCGAGCGCCGCCGCCGCCTCGCGCAACGCCCGCGCCGGATCGTCAAGATAATGCAGCACCTGGTGAATGACCACCAGATCGAAGCCGGCGCCGACCGACAGCGCCGTTACATCGCCCTGGCGGACATGGGCGTTGTCGATGCCGGCGGCGGCGAGGTTGGCGCGGGCGACGGAGAGCATGTCGTGGCTCATGTCGATGCCGATGGCGCGGCCATAGCGGTCGGCGAGCAGCGTCAGCATGCGGCCGGTGCCGGTGCCGACGTCCAGCATGTTGTAGATGGGCCGGTCGCCGACGGCGGCGCGGATCGCCGCCTCCACGTCGTGCTCGGCGACGTGCAGCGTGCGCAGGCGATCCCAGCTCGCGGCGTTCTTGGCGAAATAGCGCTGGGCCTCGGCGGCATGCGCCGCCTTGATGGCGTCGAGCCGGCGTCGGTCGGATTCCACGGCCGGATCGGCCGGATCGATGGCGGCGAGCAGCGTGCGCGTCAGCGCCGCCGCCGGCCCCTCGTCGACCAGCCGATAATAAGCCCAGGCGCCCTCCGGCAGCCGCTCGACGAGGCCGGCCTCGGTGAGCAGCTTCAGATGGCGCGACACGCGCGGCTGGCTCTGCGCCAGCACTTCGGTAAGATCCTTGACGGTGGCCTCGCCAAGCGACAGCAGCGCCAGCAGCCGCAGCCGCGTCGGCTCGCCGGCGCTCCTCAGCACCGACACCACATCATCAAAGGAAGCCGCCGGTACTCCGGTCAAACGAGCGATAGACATAAAGATATGTTTATGTCGAGCGAACCGGCATTGCAAGAGGCGTGATGAGCGACAGGCCCAAATGGCAGAGGCCCTACGCTTTCGCATAGGGCCTCTGCCGCGAGCATTCGACGACTTCAGAGGATGGACGGGAACGGCACGTTCTGTTCGTCCGTAAACGCGTCCTCGAAGCCGCGCCGATAATGGTACTGGAGCTTGCCCGCATCGTCCGGATAGGTGAACTTGCCTCCGACATCCCAGATGAACGGCTTGAAGCCATACTGCAGCACGTTCTTCTTGTAGTTCCACAGCATCAGGATCTCGAGCGGGTCGGCCTTGAAGTTGGTCCACACGTCGTGATGGAAGGGAATGACCACCTTCGTCCCGAGAGCTTCCGCCATGCGCAGGATGTCGATGGAGGTCATCTTGTCTTGATTGCCGGTCGGGTTCTCGCCGTAGGAGCCGAGGGCGACATCGATCTTGTGGTCCTTGCCGTGCTTGGCAAAGCGGATGGAGTAGTGGGAATCGCCGCTGTGGTAGAGATTGCCGCCGGGCGTCTTGAACAGGTAGTTCACCGCCTTGTCGTCCATGGTGGGCACCTTGCCCGCCAGCTGTTCGTTCGAGGTCACCAGAATGGTGCGGTCGAACGACTCGAGCACGACGATTTCAACATCCTTGATGGTGACCGTGTCGCCAGGGCGCACGACCTTGATCCGGCTCTCGGGAACGCCCCACTTCTTCCAGAGATCGGCGCAGCCCTGCGGGCCGATGAAGGGAACGTCCGCCGCGCAGTTCTGCAGCACCGCCGCCGCGAAGAAGGGATCGATATGGTCCTGGTGGATATGGGTCGACAGCACGGCATCGACCTGGGTTACCGCGAAGGGATCGTAGACGATCGGCGCGGCGCGCAGGTTCGGCTGGGTCGCCCGCCCGCCCGTCATGTTGCGCATCTGGTGGAAGGGCGCCATTTCCTTGGTCTTCTGGCTCCGCTTGCCGTTGCCGAACCACAGGTCGGTGGCAATGTTGGCGCCGCCCTCGGTCTTCAGCCAGATCCCCGTGCAGCCGATCCACCACATGGAGAAGGTGCCGGGCGCAACCACCGTCGCATCGATCTCCTCGTTGAGCCAGGTGCCCCATTCGGGGAAGGCGCCGAGAATCCACTTCTCCCGGGTGATGTCGTCGATCATGCTCATGTTGAGACCCGTCCTTTTGATACTTGATGGGAGTTTGGCTCCGGCCGCTGCGCCCGCCGACACGGCGTGTTGCGCAACGGCCGGAGCCGGATTGCTAGATGGAGTCGAGCGACTTGCCCTTGGTTTCCTTGGCGAACAGATAGACGATGCCGCCAAGGATGAGCAGCACGGCGAACAAGCCGAAGGCCGGCGGGATGGAGTCGAGCGTCACCTGCTTGCCGAACAGCGAGCCAAGAAGCATCGGTCCGAAGATCTTCGCGGTGGCGCCGAGGCCGTAGCCGAGACCGAGACCGGTAGGCCGGGCTTCGTTCGGGAACTGCTCCGCCCCGAAGGCGTTGAGAATGCCAAAGGCGCCGTCACCGAAGGTCATGGCAATCAGGATGCCGACAAAGAAGATCCAGCCGGCATTGCCGACATCGCCTTCCACGCCCTGCCCCAGCATCACCGACGCCGCGGCGAGCACCAGGCCGAGAGCCCCGATGAGGCCGAACGAGAACATCGTCCAGCGGCGGCCGATCCGGTCGGCCAGCCAGGCCGAGGCGAGACGGCCGAGCAAATCACCCAGCGACACGATCATGAACAGGGCGCCAACCATGCCGGGGGTGAACTTGTAACCCGACCCGAGAATCGACTGCCCCCAGCTCTGGATGACCGATGCGCCCAGGATGAAGCAGAACGAACCGACGGTGATGATGATCAGCGACTTCAAATACTTGCTGAAGATCACCGAATAGGACGCCGACTGGACCGAATGGACCTCCGGCAACGAACCGATCTTGTCGACCGGCACTTCCAGCGCCCAGGCCAGCGCCTGACGGGCTTCGGCGGTGCGACCGCGCGACTGCAGGAAGCGGGGCGATTCCGGCACCTTGCGCAGCCAGATCAGCAGCAGGATCGGGATCACGCCCAGCGCGATCAGCAGGCGCCAGTTGGAGCCGACGATCATCTGTGCCATCGACCCGAGAAACAGGCCGAAGGGAATGAACACCGAGGCGAGGCCGGACAGGAGGCCGCGCTGCTTGGCTGGCACGAATTCCTGCACATAGGGGATCGAGGTGATGTTCAGGCCGCCGACGCCGATGCCCACGAAGACGCGCAGGATGGCCAGCATGATCCACCCGTCGGTCGGCGTGAACACCGAGGCGAGCGTGAACAGCGTGAACAGAAGAACGCACCAGGAAAACGACGCCTTGCGGCCGATGCGGTCGGCAAGACGCCCCCAGAGAATGGCGCCGATCACCGTGCCGAGCCCGGACATGGCGAGAATCCAGCCGGCCTCGAAGCCTTGCAGATGCCAGGCCGGATCCTTGAGCAGGCTGCTGACCGCGAAGCCGATCAGGAACATGTCGAAGAATTCCGAGATGTTGCCCGTGACGACGAGCGCGATCAGGTTCTTCTGGTTCTTGGTGAGTGGCCGGGAATCGATCTGCTCGAGGGCAGTCATACCGGCAGGTATGCTGGATGCCGTGGACATAAGTTTCCTCCCTAGGGTCCCAAGCTGGTTATCGAAGAATGTCGGCGGTGGTCGGGATCTCGAGCTCGCTCGGCGTGAGATGGGTCAGGTCGCCGTAATGGGTCAAAGCGAGCTTCGAGGTGCGCAAACCGTAGTTGACGCCCTCCATGACATTGTCGTTGAGGTATCCGTGCAGGGCGCCGCCGACGAGCGCATCACCTGCGCCGGGGCGGTCCGTGACGCGAACCGGCTCGATCCCGTAGATCTTCTCGCCCTCGATGCCGCAGTAGTAGCAGCCAAGGGTCGCATCGGTCGAAACCACATGGTCGAGGCCGTACCTCTTGCGCAGCGCCACGTTGACGGCAGGGCCATCCCCCTCCATGCCGAAAACCTTGATGCCGTCGGGCCGCGAGCAGAACAGGATGGACACGTGCTCGAGCAGCGGCTCGAGGACCGAGCGAGCCTTCTCCGCCGGCCACAGCAGCGACCGGTAGTTGACGTCGAGCGCCACCTTGACGCCTCGCCGGGCCGCTTCGCGCACCGCCCAGGTGACGGTCTCACCCGTGTTGTCGGTGAGCGCGGCGGTGATGCCGGTCACGAACAGCACCCGCGTGTCGAGCAGCGCGTCCCAGTCGAACGTCGCCGGGGTGATCTCTCGAAACTTGGTGTAGAGACGGTCGTAGACCACCTTCGCCGGCAGCGGCGGATCGCCGGGCTCCATGAAATAGAGCGCCATCCGGCCCTCGCAGCGGATGCAGTGCGAGAGATCGACGCCGACCGAGCGATACTCGTCGATGAACCGCTGGGCCAGGTCGCCGTGCGGGATCACCGAGGCAAACGTCGTTCGCCGCCCCAGCTGGGCCAACAGGCCCGCCACGTTGGCCTCCGAGCCGGCCGGCGTCAGGCGCAACTCCCGGCAGGTGGCCAGACGGTCGCCTCTCGGCACCGTCAGCCGGATCTGCGCTTCTCCCAAGGTCGTCAGATCATAGGTTGTCATTGGCTACTACCTTCCATGGCCGAAGCGCCCCCAGTTCCTCCGGGTCCCCGGCCGAGTTCGACAGAGCGCGGCCTTTACGGCCACACCCGAGCGATGGCCTGCTGCAGCTCGGTGGCGGCTGCCAGCGGGTCCTTGGCGGCGACGATCGAGCGGCCGGCGATGACGATGCCGACCGGATGGTTCGCAAAGGTCTGGAGATCGGCCGGCGTGACGCCGCCGGTGATGGTGACGGTAAACCCCATGCCGGCCAGTTCGTCGACGCGGGCGACGTCCTCAGGCCCCCACGAGAGGTCGCCCGCCGCCTCGCGATCGCGCGAGCGCTTGACGATGACGTGCTGCACGCCCGCCTCCCGCCACTGACGGGCCTTTGCCGTGTCGTACCATTCGTCGGACAGTTCGACCTGGACCTCGCCATGGTGGGCGGCGGCCACGGCGCAGACCTGCTTCACCGTGGTCATCGAGGCGCCGGCCACCACCGAAACGAGCGAGGCCCCGGCCTCGAAAGCCATCTCCGAAAGCAGTTTTCCGGCCTCGGCGATGCGGATGTCGGCCAGAACTTCCTTGTCCGGAAACAGGGCGCGGATTTCGCGCACGGCGCGCAGCCCCTCGGCGAGAACGAGGACGGTGCCGCATTCGATGATGTCGATCTGGGACGCGGCGCGCTGCAGCGGCGCGAGCGCGCCCGGCAGGTCGGTCTTGTCGAGCGCGATCTGGAGCCGGGGCCGCGTCATGACCGGGCCTCGCTTGCGCGGCGGCGCGGTGACGGATGGGCAGTGTTCATGCGTCTTCCTCCTTGACTGAAACAGGCAGCGACCGCGAGCGGGCCACGCCGCGAAACCATGAGATCGGCCGCAAAATCCTTAAGCCGAAGACCGATAAAGTCACTCACCAGCCGGCCTCCTGCAATTTGCCGAGCACGAACCGGCGCGCGGCGGCGGCGGCGGCGTGCGGATCGGCGGAGGCCTCCGCCCACATTTCCACCAGGAAGTCGCCGCGATAGCCCAGCCGCTTGAGCGTGGCGAAAGCACTGACGAAATCGACGCAGCCATCGCCGAACGGCACGCACTTGAACTGCCCCGGATCGGAACCGACGGGCGGGCGCGTATCCTTCACGTGCACGGCCACGATGTGCTCGATGCCGCTCTCCAATTCGTCGGGAACGTTCGCGCCCCAGGCCGAGAGGTTGCCGAGATCGGGATAGACCTGGAACCACGGCGTCGGAATGTCGCGCTTCCAGGCGAGCCACTTGGTGATCGAGCCCATCAGCGGCGTATCCATGATCTCGACGGCGAGCATCACCTGCGCGGCGCTGGCCTCGTCAGCGGCCCAGGCCAGCCCCTCGCGAAAGCGGGTGAGCGAGTCCGGCGTCGACGGCTCGTAATAGACGTCGTAGCCAGCCAGCTGCAGCGTGCGCACGCCGAGTGCCTGCGCAAGATCGATGGCCTTGAGCATGATATCGCGCGCCCGCTCCCGCTGCGCCGGGTCGGCGCTGCCGAAGGGGAAGCGGCGATGGGCGGACAGGCAGATCGAAGGAACGACAAGGCCGCTGTCTTCGACGAGGCGACGAAACGCGCGCCGCTCGTCCAGCGTCCAGTCGAGCCTGGCGAGCCGCTGATCCGTTTCGTCGATCGACATTTCCATGAAGTCGTAGCCGAGCTCGCGTACCTCTGAGAGGCGCTCATGCCAAGTCAGCGAGGGCGGCAATGCCTTCTCATAGAGACCAAGATGGATGGCGGCGACGGACATGATCGGACCGTTAAGTTTGCAATTTTCGTTTGAGACTTGCCCGCGGCGAGAGATCGAACCGACGGCAATGGCAGTCTTGACCGGCAGGCGCGACACCGCGAGGGCGTCAAACCACCGCGGAGTTAGGGACTCGCCACAACCCGGCGCGTGAGGTCTGGGAGCCCTGCCCCCAGGGCTGGAGCCACACGTCCAAAAACGGAAGAATGCTCACGACTTCCCCTCCCATGCCGATAGTTGACGACATCGAGCCTTTCGAACGGAACAGAAACCACAACCGATCAAAAATGGTCACACAAACGACAGCGCCAGCCCTCGGCACCCGAGGGAACGCACTCGTCCTGATCGTTTTCCCTGATTTCGTTCGATAAGCGCTCTCGAGTTTCCTCTTCGCTCGAGACATGCGCGATGATCATCCACATGAGCCACAAAATCAAGCTGAAATAGGACAAAAAGAAACACAAAACGACAAAATACACCTCATATCTGGCGCATTCTCGACCGAAATGAGATTGAATTCGTGGTTTTACGGCACGTTTCCAGAGCAAAATCCATCTTCAGAACGGCGATTGGTTTGGCATTCGTCCAGGCAACGGGCATCAAGCCGGGGATGAGCCGGCCGTCTCGACCGATTCCGCTTGCGCGATTTCCGCCCCTCATGGAAATGCGCACGAAACAATCATATTTTGTGTGATTGCTGGAGCCCTGCGGTAGACTCTATTGCCGCCGTTCCGTGAAAATGGTCTTGTGGCTTGCGGTGAACGGAGCGCGGCTTCACCAGTGAGGCAGACCAGTAGGGCAAGAGAAGCGAGCAATGTCGGGATTTGGTCGAACAACCATGGCAAGGCGGGCGCGGGTGCTCGACGCACTGCAAAAGGCCGACCTCGTGCGCGTGCCGGACCTCGCCAGCGCGCTCGACGTCGCGGAGGTCACGGTTCGGCGCGATCTCGACGATCTGGCGGCGCAGGGCGTCGTGGAGCGCTTTCATGGCGGCGCCCGACTTCTGACCCGAACGGAGCAGGCCGCGCCATCAAAGCTTCGCGACGGCATGGATGGCAGGAAGAAGCGCATCGCGGTGCAGGCCGCGACTTTCGTCCGCCCCGGTGACACGGTGATGCTCAGCGGGGGGACGACCACGCTCGCCGTCTTTCGCGAGATCGCCTCGATGGACGTGCGCATCGTCACCAACAACGCGAAGATCGTCGGCGAAATAAGCGACGACATGCGCGCGGAGCTGTTCGTTCTCGGCGGGGAATACAATCGCCAGACGCGCGCCCTCAACGGCGACCTGACCAACCTGACGCTCAACGAGATCAATGGCACCATCTGCTTCCTCGGCACCAATGCGATGAGCCAGAAGGCGGGTGTCACCTCGACGATCTATGCCGCCGCCATCGTCAACCGACTGATGGCCAAGCAGTGCGAAAACCGCGTCGTGGTCGTGGCCGACGCGTCCAAGATCGGACTGACAGCCCAGTTCTCGAGCCTGCCGATCACCAGCGTGCAACGCCTGGTCACCGACTCCGATGCCGATCCGGCGGAGATTGCCGCCTACCGCGCCGCCGGGCTGCAAGTTACCCTGTGTGATATCGATGACCTGTGAGCGTCGCGCCACTCTGGTGTCGATTTGGTTCGTGCGGAACGTCGCGGTAATGTCGTCGCCTCGGGAGGATCTGTGCCCTGACGGCGGCTTCGCGCTGTGACGCATGTCGCCATACGGCATCGGACAGGGGGACCCGCCCCCTGTTCTTGTTATCGCCTGCCGCTCAGGCGATGGCCGCCGCTGCGTGCTGCAGGTTTTCCGTGGCCGTGTGGATCGACCGCACCGAGCGGCTGATCTCGCCCAAGGAAGTGGCGATGCTCTCGACGCCGTGGGCTGCCGTCTGCATGTTGCCCGACATGTCCTGCGTCATGGCCGCCTGCTCCTCGACCGCGCTGGCGATCGACGACGAAACACCGTTGATGCGGGTGATGGTGGCGGATATGCCGGCGATCGTCGACACCGCCTCGGAGGTGATGTCGTTGGCGCCCTCCGCCTTCTTGTTGGAATGCCCAACAGCCGATTCACCGGCGATGGCCGGCGAAATCGACCAGTCCGCCTCGCGGGAAAAACGCCCCAAAAAGATTGACGGCCCAACCGGACATCCGGATGGGCCGCCATGCTTGATCGGTGGGGATGGTCTGACGCTTAACCGATGCTGCGCAGGCCGCGCGAGGCGGTGACGCGGGCGCGGGCGACGCGCGGATCGATCTGCTGGAACTGGGCCAGCGCGTCGTTGCGCTGCCAGTTGTCGAGCCGGTGCTTCCAGGGGCCGCACTTCAGCATTTCCTGCACGGTGGCAAACCTCAAGCCGAGCGCCCGGGCCATCACCACGAAGGGTTCGGTGTCGACCCGCACCAGCCAGTGCTTGGCCTCCTCGATGTCGAGATCGGTGAGCAGCGAGAAGGTCGCCACCACGTCGGCGAAGCGGTCCTCGACGGCATATTGGCAGAGCAGCTCCTCGGAGACGATGCGCCGGCCGCCTTGCTGGCAGATGCGTTCCCAGGCCGATTCGAAGTCGTAAAGGCCGAGCCAGTAGGAATTTGAAAGCCGCGCCTCGGCAAGGCGCGCCGCCTCGACGAGATTGGCTTCGAGATCGTCGTCCGCCGTGCCCATCACCGAGCTGCGCACCTGATCGACGGCCTTGCCGATCACCTGCGAAATGATGGCATCCGGCGTATCGGGCCGACGGCCGAGAATTTCGGCGGTGCGGGAGTCGGAAAGCGCTTGCTGCACGATGCAGGCGAGCGCGATCTCGCTGAGCCGGGCGCCGTAGTTGCCGGCAACGAGGCGGCGAACTTCGACATCGCCGCGGCTGACGACGATGTCGGCCACCCGTTCGCTCAACACCGAGCGCTGGGCGATCGCCTTGAGATGGTCGGGGCCTTTCTCCTCGGCGATGGCGACGAGATCATGATCGTTGAGCACCGGCGACTGCTTGAGCACCGGCGACGCGACGGCCGCCTCGTCGTCCCGAGCGAACTTGCGAACGGCCCGTTCCGGCGCACGGCGCAGCGGAGCGATCTTCTCGGCGGCAAAGATGCGCGCCTCGGTCTCGACCATCTCCGACAGGCGGGTGATGACGTCGTCGTAAATCTCGATCTGTTCGAGCGTGCAACGCTCGGACGTGAAGGCGAACAGCGAAGAGACCCCCTTCAGCAGTTCATTTTTGCGATCCGGCGACGGATCGAGCGCGAGGCTCTTGAAATCGACCAGGTTCGTTTCGAGCATTCCGGCACCACCCACAGAAAGCGTAGGGACCAACCTAACCCTGACAAATGGATATCGGTTTCATGAATTCGTTCGCATTTTAAGGAAATGCCGATCTGTCCGCGGCCGGCGATTACCCCTCGGCCGAAGCCCCGTCGAAGCCGAAGAAGCGGCCGGATGTTTCCAGCGTCAAATCGTCGATCACCTTGATGATGCCGCGAGCGCTGTCGGCAAGACTGAGCACGGCCTCGCCGCCATCAGGTGTTGGGCCAACCGCCCCGGGATGGATCAGCGCCACCGCGACTCCGGCCGGCTTCAGGTCGGAGGCGAGCGACTGCATCACCCGGACCACCGCCGCCTTGGCCGCATGACGAGCATCGGGATCGAGCAGGTCGAGGCTGCGCACGTCGCCGATCGGCAGGATGGTGGCGATCTTGCCGCCGCGCGTCATGTTGGACAACGCCGCCTGCGCCACGAACAGTGGCCCGGTGGCGTTGACCTGCAACGTGGTGCGAATAGCGCCGCCGACCAGGTTTCCCGACGGCGCATAGCCGGTTCCCATCAGCATGCCGGTGTTGTTGATGAGGATGTCGATCCGCTCGGACAACCGCGCCGCCAGGTTGACGACGGCGCTGGCGGTGCGCACGTCGAGGGCGATCAGCCGCATGCGATCAGGATGGGCCAACAACAATGGAACCAGCGCTTCCGGCGCCGTCGGCCCCGGCCGATGGATGGCCAGCACACGCGCCCCACGGGCGAGATATTGGCGAACAAGCTCCAGGCCGACGCCTCGGCTCGCCCCCGTAATCAGGACCGTCGGTGTCATGCTTCCTCCACTCAGCAAACCAAGCCAACAGGCACATGTTCCATCCGCTCGCGCGGCATGAAACATCCACGGCAGACAGCCCGACGGGGCGATTGCCTGTTTTGGCCCCCGGCCATACGAAACAGGCCACCGGCATCATGGCGGGCTGCCACCGCCCGCGCATGCGTGGAAAGACTTATCGGAACATTACGATAGTGGAAGAAACGGAGGCTGAGGATTCCGCGCAACGGTCGATAACTACCTGAGGTTTCAGCACCGGCACCGAAACGCGCTGGAGTGAGGCCGATGGCGATGGATTCGAGAACCGACGCGGAGCGAAGCTGAGGGGGCTGAACCCAGACGTTGTGACCGTACCCCAGGGCTCGGTCGTAACGTCCCTCTGCACAGAGGCTTTGACAGGCCCCGCCGACAGCCATCCTGACTGCTCAAGTCTGGCACCGGTGAGCTCAAACCTCCTCGGCTGGATAGCTGGGCCCTGGGCGCGACCGGTTCGCGCCAGATGGGGACATTGGTCTACGGCGTCTGGAGGGGCGAAGTCGGCCGGGAGGGGGACGGTCGGCTTTGCGGGATAGCTACAGCGAAAAGCCGACGTCAGAATCGTAGCATGCTGAGTTTATGGACCATCCCAAAGATCGCAGTCTCAGTCTGGTGCTGCGCCATCTGTCCTGTTCGATACTGGGGCGGGCACAAACAGAGGGAGGTGCACGTTCGCCCGACTTTCGCACCGTGCGAGGCCAGATGAGTTGAGAGTGTCGAAACCATAGCCGATTTCGCCGAACCAGCGATGCCGAGGCCGACACCTCGAGCGCTAGAACCGATCACCGTCCTGGAAACTCTGGAGCAGGCTTTTGGCCTTCGCCCTTAGAGTTTCGTCGGCAGCAGTGTCCGCTAAGTCGGTGATGCGTGCTCGCACCTGTTCGTAGTCGACAAGTGGCGATATGTTCGCCCTGCTCAAGGTGACAATCTCTCGCTCCGATGTCGGCGTGGCGGTACGAACCCTTCCGCACAGGTGCTCAAGAGCGAAGACCAGCCCCTCGTCGGTCTCCATCTCCCGTGTCAACAGATCGCGCGGCCCCCTTTCGTCTCCCCCTTGCTGCCAAGCGAACAACATACTCAACGGCTGACTCTGGGCGGCGAAGTCTTCGAATGACATGTTCCTGTAGCGTGCCAGCATTATCTCAGTGACGACATCCAGTTCGTCTGAGGTTAGCAGCCTATCGGAATCAGGCCGATCACCACAGCGGCCATGCGCGAAGGTTTCATTTCTGAAGATCGAAGTCAGCCACGACAAAGCCCTCCCTTCGGAGAACATGCGTCGTACCACCGCCTGCCGCTCTTCACCCAACGCTTCGAATAGCACCGGCAATGAGCGCATGGCCCGGCGCCATACATCAGGACCGCCGAAATCGTTGATACTCCGCTCACCGAGTTCGTCCATCACGTTCGCATAAGCGATAAGAAGGTGCTCCGCCTCGTTCCTAGTCGGCGAAGTCAGCCCTTTAGTGGACAGCCTGTCCAGCATGACCTCTGCCCGGGTCACGCCGCTAGTCAAATGCTCTCCCTGCCATTGTCTCAATAGGTCCTGCGCCTGCTCTGCGGACTGGCTAATCGCAGCAGATAGATCGGTGAAGTCGGTCGCTCTCGGAGCATTGGCCGGTTCAGCGAAGGCAAAATAGAGGCGATAGTGGTCTGGGCTGGCAAGTCGACGCGCTGCTATCGCTCGGTCCACGTCGGATTGATGCACGTCCCGGTAGATGCCGTGTTCCGATTGATCTAAAAACCCTGCGATTCCTGGCAAACGATCGGCGAGGCGATCGTGCAGGTCAGCGAAGGTCGCTTTCTCGAGTTCGAGCACAACGTCGAGTTCGGCGCGCTCTTTTGCTTTCTGTTTGTCCTGAATGCTCGTCCGACCTGAGGCAAGCGCGGACATCTCGGTGAGGTAAACCTCGATCCATTTGTAGAGCGCTGGGTTACCAACTTTGACAAGCTGCAGCCAGACGAAATCGCTGAGGTCGACCGTCCCCTTCAGGGCGGCCCAATAGAGGCGGATGGAGTCGAGCGTTCGCACCACCGAGCGGGGAGTAACGAGATATCGGCCGCCTTCGTGATCGATGATCTCCGCGATACGCCGCTCGATCTCATCCGCGACCGGTAGCTTCATGGCCCATAGCTCCCGCTCGAACCATCGCCTCAGGTCGAAAGCCTCTGGCAGGGGGACAGGCAAGGTGATCTGGACGATCTTCTCAGTGTAGGCGTGGCCGTCCTTTACCCGCGCCACAGCGCACACGGCGTGAGATACTATATCTGGATCGTACAACAGGACGTATGTGATATTTGGGAAGTCAGCGACGGAGCGTACCAGACGCAGTACCTCAACGATCTCCGTCGGATCTAGCCTATCGACGTCGTCGATCACCACGACCAGGGCACGCGTAAGCTTGGCGAGACGATCACAGACCTTCTTCTTCGACTCCGCGAGCGACTTGGGCCTTCGCTTGGCGAACAAATCAAAAGCAGCCGCTAGCCCCCCTGCGATCCAGCCTACGTACGGAATCCCTTCGCCCCATGCTTTGGCGATCCTGCTCGCATCGGCGAGCATACCCGCGAACTCCCGAATTGCCGTCCCAGCCCGTTCGGCCTTCCGAAGCCTAACACCAGTCCTATCGTCCGACTCAAGCTCGATCTGGTCAATGCCGGCTACGAGTTCCGCGAAAAAGGCTTGAAGTAAGGCGTCTCTGTCACCAACGAGCCATGGTTTGAATTCAACGACATGGGGGCTTTCGGTCCATGGGCGGCTCCGAAGGGTGGCCTGTGTTAGGTTTATCAGGCTTGACTTGCCCGAGCCCCAGCGTCCGGTGACCCCGATCACCAATCCGTCGGAGGCCACTCCAGCAGCCAGCGCTTCAGCCAATCTCTCCGCCGTGGGCTTGAAGCCGAGCTTGTCCTCGCCATCGCCCGCGAGCGCACGATCCCCCCTTATTTGAGTCACGATTTCCCCCCCCGATGTACCCCCACTGCGCCAGCTTAGCGCCAAAGCATAGCGGTTGGACAAGCCTTGGTTCAGACGGCATAGACGATAAGTTGTGTAAATGGTGCTGTGCAGCAGAGAGACCACGTCGACTTCGACCTCTCGTCAATTCTCTCACGAACGTCGAGCGTCCCTTCGTCCGAAGAACTAACGCAGATGCAAGGCCGGCAGGTATCGTCGAGAATGGCCGGTTTCGGGAATAGCAAGGGAGGCCCTGAACGACCGCATCCAGGCACAAAGCCGCCGCCTTTCCAAGCCCGGACGTCCGTCCCCTTCGGTCAGAACCGCTCCGCCGGTCGGCTCGTCCCCCCCCTGCGAGGCGGGGCTAGATATCGAGGCCAGCTCGCCGGGCGCGTTCGGGAGCGGGTGCGCTGCGCATCCCGGTTTGCGATGGCAGTTCGCCGAACAGGTCGGAGTAATAGCGCGAGAAGCGTCCGAGGTGCCAGAAGCCCCAGCGCACGGCGACTTCGGAAACCGAGGCCCGGTTGTCGCGGTCCAGCAGGTCGCGCCGCGCGCCGTTGAGGCGCTGATCGCGCATCCAGCTGCCGGGGCCTCGTCCCACGGCGTTGATGAAGGCCTGGCGCACCACCTGTTCGGGCAGGTCGATCTGGCGGCACACGTCGGCGACGGACAGCGGGTCGGGCCCCGCGCCGTCAAAATGATCCCGAACCAGGCGAAAGACCGCCCAGTCGGTCTGCGAGGGGGAAGAGGTCTGCAGCGGTCCGCGCCCGAGGTTCCTGAGGTAGGACAGCCGATCGGTGATCATCGCCGGCAGGAAGGATGCCATTTCGTTCATGCCGGCGCCCGCCTCGGGAAACGCCATCAGAAGCGACAACAGCCAGTTGGCGACGGCGTAGGTTTCCAGGCCCGCCGAGACCGCGCTGACGGGCCGGACGCTTGGACCTTCCATCTGTTTGTGCGGGTCGTCGTATTCCACGAAAATGATGTCGCAGCCAGCCGGCATGGCCGCGTGAAACTCTTCGCCGCCGGCGATAAAGCAGGAACTCTCCGGCGTGATCGCCTCCGCGTTCATCCGCCATGCGGCCGCCTGCCGCAGCGACTGGACGAACACCGAGCGCCCGGCCGGCGGCGAGGTGCGCTGCTCCACCGCCACGTTGATGGCTTCGCGCGTCACCTTGACGTCGCCAAGGCTCAGCCGGCGGACCTCGCCATGATAGGGACCGGGGCCCATCTGCGCATAGCGCTGCGTCCAGCCTTCCAGCGCACCTTCCTGTTCGTATCCATCCGAAAACTGCCGCTGGATGAGGTCGTGGCGCCCGCCTGCCATGTTGCCTCCCAGACAAAAGGACACCACCAAGTTGCCATGTGAGAGCCAATAAGGCATGTCCATTTTCTAGGCAGTTTACGTTTCGAAATTGGATAGCTTGCGCGGCATAGTCAGTTTTACGGTCAGGTAAACCCACTATGGAGACCTGCCGTGTTGAAACTGACGCATGTCGCTTTTGGCGCACTCCTCGCCGCCGCGCCGGCCGCCCTCGCGGAAGACGCATTCAAGCCGGAACAGGTATCGGTGAAGGAGACGATCGACCCCGGCCCCAACGTCTTTGTCTACCAGCAGGAATGGAGGGGCGCCGGCTCGCTCGCCATCTTCGCCCAGGACAACCTCAAGCTGAAGGGCCTGCTGCCAACCGGGTCCATGGGGCAGATGCTGATCGCCCCCGATGGCAAGACGGCCTGGGCGCAGTCGTCCTATTTGAAGCGCATCGTCTACGGCCCGAACGAGCAGGTGCTGCAAACCTTCGACGTCGACAAGCTGACCGTGAAGGGGGAAGCCATCCTGCCGCCCAAGGCGGCCATGGCGCTCGGCTACTCGGCCCTGCTGCGCCTTTCCAGCGACGGCAAGCTGATCTTCGTCCAGAACGCGACGCCGGCCGCTTCGGTGACGGTCGCCGACGCGGCCACCGGCGCCACCTTGCAGGAAATTCCGACGCCCGGTTGCTGGGGGATCTATCCGCTGCCGGGAAAGAGCGGCTTTGCCGCCATCTGCGGTGACGGCACCTTCTCGACCGTGACGGTATCCGCCGATGGCAAGACCGCCTCGGCGGAAGCCTCGGCGCCGATCTTCAATCCCGACGCCGACCCGATCTTCATCGAGGACGAAAGCTATGACGGCGCCCTCTATTTCGTGTCCTACAAGGGCGTGCTCCTCAAGCTCGACATGAGCGGCAAGACGGTCGCCAAGCTCGATACGGCCGAGCTGACCACCGGCGTGGAGGGCGGCTGGGCGCCGGGCGGCTACCAGTTGATGAGCATCGACCCCAAGATCGGCGTGCTGTTCATCCAGATGCATCCGGACGCCAAGGACGGCAGCCACAAGCTCGCGGCACAGGAAATCTGGGCCTACGACCTCAAGGCCAAGAAGGTGCTGTCCCGCTCCAAGGTGTCGGACATCTCCTCCCTGGTGGTGTCGAAATCCGACAAGCCGGTGGTCTTCGGCTCGACCGAAGTGGGCAAGCTCTTTCGCTTCGAAACCGACCCCGCCGCGGGCTACGCCCTGAAGCCGGCCGGCGAGGCCACCCTCACCGGCTTCCCCCGCACGCTGGATCTGGTGGAATGATGGAAAGCTCCTGGCCCTCCCTTGTCGCCGGCGTAGCCACGGCCTTCACGGCCATCCTCTACGCCCGCGCCAGCTTGCACAAGCTGTTCGATCTCACGGCTTTCTCCGGCTTCGTCGAGGACTACCAGCTTGCGCCCCGCGCCTGGTCGAAGGGGATTGCGCTGGCTCTGGCGCTTGGCGAAACCGCCATTGCCGCCGCCCTCGTCGCCCCGGTCACCCGCCCCCTGGGCCTTCTCTCCGGGGCCGCGCTGCTGGCGCTTTATGCCGGCGCCATGGCGATCAACATCCAGCGCGGTCGCAGTTACGTGGAATGCGGCTGCGGCGGGCCGGTTCAGCCCATCAACGGGGCAACCCTCCTGCGCAACGGCGCTCTGGCGCTGATGGCGCTTCTCGGCCTCGTCGGTCCCGGCGAAGGACTGGGCGCGGCGGAAGCCTTCACGGCGATTGCCGGCGGCGCCACGCTGTTCATCAGCTTCCTCCTGGCCGAGCAGATGATCGCCAACGCCTCCCACCTCAAGATCCGACACTGAACCCCGACACTGAACTAAGGACACGAACCCGCATGAACGCTCTCATATTCGCCGTCGCGCTTCTTTGGGTGGTCGTCGTCGCCCTGATCGTCGCGCTCTTCGCCCTTGCCCGTCAGGTCGGCGTTCTGTTCGAACGCATCGCCCCCATGGGCGCGCTCGTCAACGACTCCGGCCCGCAGGTCGGCCAGGCCTCGCCGCTGTTCCAGCTGCCGAGCCTCAACGGCGGCGCGGTATCCATCGGCCCGCGCCAGGGCAAGGCCACGCTGGTCTTCTTCCTGTCGTCGACCTGCCCGATCTGCAAGAAGCTGCTGCCGATGCTCAAGTCGGTGCGCCAGTCGGAAACGGCGATCGATGTGGTGCTGGCCTCCGACAGCGAGGAAGCCAAGCTGCGCCGCTTCATCGTCAGCGCCGACCTCAAGGACTTCGCCTTCGTCAACTCCACCGAGCTCGGCCTCGCCTATCGCGTTTCCCGCCTGCCGTTTGCCGTGCTGATCGGCCCGGACGGGGTGATCCGCTCCAAGGGCCTGATCAACAGCCGCGAGCAGCTTGAAAGCCTGTTCAACGCCCATGAGCTCGGCGTTTCGTCGATCCAGTCCTACCTCGACCAGCCCGCCGCCGCTCGCGGATGAACCGAAAGGAGCCCTGAAGTGTTCAACCTCATCGACAAACTTACCGGCTGGATGGACAAGATGGCCGAGGGCAGCGCCCGCCGCATGGCGCTCAGCACCGGCCGCCGCTCCTTTCTGGCCAAGACGGGCACGGTCATCGTCGGAGGCGCCCTGCTGCCGGTCCTTCCCTTCGACCGCACCTTCGGAGCCATGCCGGCCCAGGCAGCGGAAGTGGACGAATTCTCCTGCGAATATTGGCGCTATTGCGCCCTCGACGGAAACCTCTGCAACTCCTGCGGCGGCACACTGACGCAGTGTCCGCCCGGATCGGAGGCCTCCAAGGTCTCCTGGGTCGGCACCTGCAAGAATCCGGTCGACGGCAAGGATTACCTCGTTTCCTACAACGACTGCTGCGGCCGCACCGAATGCGACAACGCACCCTTCTGCAACACCAACCAGGGCGAGCGCCCCGGCTATCGCATGGGCCTGCACAACGACGTCAACTGGTGCATGGCCAATGCGTCGGTTGGCTATCATTGCACTGTCGCCGTGCTGGTGGGGCTGGCCGAATGATCGTGAAGATGTTCGTTGCCACCGCGCTCGTCGCGGTGGCCTTTCCCGCATGGGCAGACGACGGAACGGAAGTGTTCGAAAGCGTATGCGCAGCCTGCCATCAGTCTGGAGGAACGGGAACTCCGGGCCTCGCGCCCCCACTGGTCGATCCTGCGCTCTGGCAGCGGCTGGGGGACAAGGCTCCGAACTACGTTGCCAACGTCATGATCGGCGGCCTGACCGGCACCATCACCGCGGGTGGACAGGGCTATTACGGTCTGGCCATGCCGAGCCAGGCGCATCTTTCCGACGAGGAGTTGCTGGCAGCCGCCAATCATGTGCTCCAGGACCTCAACGCTTCGAAGCTCGCGGTCACGCCCGAACTGATCGCCACTGCGCGCGCCGCGCCGCTCGGCCACAAGGCACTGATCGCCATGCGCAAGGGAGGAACCCCATGATCTCTCGCTCCGCCGCGATCCTTGTGGGTAGCGTCGCGCTGGCCGCCGGTCTAGCGGCGGCAAGCGTCGCCATCGCCGAGACGGCGCATCGCACGCCGCGAACCAACTTCATCCTGCGCTGTGTCGGCTGTCACGGCATGGACGGAGCGGGCAGCGAAAAGGGTGGCATCCCGGATTTCCGCAATTACGTCGGAGCTTTCAGCCGCGATGACGCCGGCCGAACCTATGTCATGCACGTGCCTGGCGTGGTGAATGCCAATCTCACCAACGCCGAAATCGCCGACGTCATGAACTACGTGATGAAGACATTCGGCGGCACATCGCTGCCGGATGACTACCACCCCTTCGAAAGGGGGGAAGTCGATCAGCTGCGTGCCGTTCCGGTCAAGGATATCGTCGGTCTGCGCCGGGACCTCGCCGCTTCGCTCGCCAAGCAAGGGATTGCCACCGCCGGCTATCCCTGGCCCTGAGAAAGGTCGAAAGCGAAGCCCCGCCCCACCGGCTTTCGAAGCAGGCCCTTACGGCGCCGGCTCTTCGCCACCGGCATCCCACGGCCAGGGACCATTGGCATCCCTGAGCCGCTTGCGGGCGCCCTTCAGGATCTTGCCGAAATTGTCGCTGAGCGGCTCGTCGAGCGCCTGCTCCAGGAGAATCAGCACCGCGTCGAGCGCCCACACCTCGGCGTCGTCCTCCAGCGTTTCCTCGATGCCTTCGGCATTCTCGTCGTCGACGACGCGGGCCAGCCACTCGTGCAGCACGATGGCCTCGTCGCGGCTGATGGTGAGGGTAACAGTCTCGGCCATGGTCTTACCTCGTCGCCACGATGAACAGTCTGGGAAACCTCAGAAGCACGCCGCCGCCGGCGAGCGGCGGATAGGCGACCGCGATCCTCTCCGTATAGGCGGCGAGGAAGTCGGCGCGTTCCCCCTCGTCGAGCGGATCGAGGAAGGGTTTGAGGCCAGTGGAGCGCACCCATTCCACCACCGCCGCCGCATCGGCGAGCGGGTGGTTGTAGATGGTGTGCCAGATGTCGAGCCGGCGACAGTGCGGCTTCAGCGCCTCGTAATAAGTTCTGACCGGCGGCAGCGGCGCCCGAGCGGCTTTCATGAGCTTGTCCGCCCAGGGTCCGCTCATGGCCACCTCGACCATCAACGCGTGCGTCGGTTCCTCGAGATTGTCCGGCATCTGCACGGCGAGCACGCCACCGGGCTTGAGTTCACTCACCAACTTGACGAGCAGCTGGAGATGATCGGGCAGCCACTGGAACACGGCGTTGGCAAACATCAGGTCGGGCGGCGTATCCGGCCGGAAGCCGGCGGCGTCGGCCAAGCGGAACTCGACGTCCGGCAACCGTGCCCGCGCCTTGTCCAGCATGGCCGGCGAGGTATCGAAGCCAAGATGCCGCGCCGCCGGGAAGCACTCCACCAGAAGCTCGGTGGAATTGCCCGGCCCGCACCCGATATCGACCACGAAGGACGGGTTGGCGAGCGGCACCGCGTTGACGAGATCGCGCGCCGGCCGCGTCCGCTCATCCTCGAACTTCAGGTAGGTATCGGGCGACCAGTCGGCCATGGATGCTTTCTCCTCAACGCGTCGGTGCTTTCCACGCCGGTACGCGCAAATCGGTTTCGGCCAGTGCCCGTCGCTTGGCTCGTCAAGGAGTTCTAGAGCAAAAGCAATCTTCCACCAAGCCGCTCTCGGCAATGTGCCCGCCACCCTTGAGCTTCGACATTGCCGACATGGACAAATGCCACTATATTGTGTGCGAACGCCCATGGAGAGACATGATGTCAATTGAAGCCGTCAAGGTGGTCGAGGTTGTCGGCGGAGAGCGGACACTGGGCAAAGTCATTCGAAACACGGGCGACCTGATTGCTGCGGTCCGGGCCGGATTTCCGGCTGCCACAGTCCAGTATGTCGTCGATGCCGGGAAGATGTCGCTCACGGAGATCGACCTCGCCGTCATGCCGAGAAAGACTCTGTCGCGGCGCAAGAAGGCTGGGATGCTGACCGCCGAGCAATCGGATCGCCTGGTCCGCGTTGCCAAGGTTATCGCCCTCGCCGAAGAAACCTTCGGTTCCCCGGAGAAGGCCAAGGCGTGGCTCCGCAGGGAGACAAGCCCGCTCGGTGGCGTCTCCCCGATGTCGCTGCTCGACACGACCGAGGGTGTGTCCCAAGTAGAGCATCTTCTGAGCCGCATCGCCTATGGCATCGCAGCGTGAGCCTCGTCTGCTGGCGCATCGCGCGGGATGTCTACGCCGATTTGAGCGGCTACGGAGCGCTGGTCGTCGGAGGACGCTGGAATTCGCCCGGCCGGGCGGTCGTCTATACCGCCTCGGAAGCAAGCCTTGCCGTACTCGAGGTCCGCGTCCATCTCGATCTGCCGCCAGATCTTCTGCCCGATGATTATGTTCTCATGCGAATTGAGGCAGCCACACCACCCTCCATCGAGCGCATGGATGTGGCACCGAACGCCCCCAAAGCCTTCGGTGACGAGTGGCTTGCCTCCGCCAGGACGGCCGCGCTGGATGTCCCCTCAGCCATTGTTCCGGAGAGCCGGAATCTTCTCATCAACCCGGCGCATCCTGAAGCCAGCTTATTCTCAATCGTCGAGAAGCGGCCGTTCGGCTTCGACAATCGCCTGTGGCTCGACGTCTAGATCGTCATCCTGCGTCCTAACGGACGCAGGATGACGATCTAGCTTTTTGTTGTTGCATCGGATTTTCCGAAAACCGGATTCCACTTTTCGGTCCGATGCTTTAGAGCGTCGTCGTAGATGAACGAGCGCTTCCCTCCCAGAGATGCGCCAGCTTCCCACGAATCTTTGCCATGTTCCCTCACCGCGTCAGCGGCTTGTACTTTACACGGTGCGGGTTGACGGCGTCGGCGCCGAGGCGGCGCTTCTTGTCTTCCTCGTAGGAGTCGAAGTTGCCCTCGAACCATTCGACGTGGCTGTCGCCCTCGAAGGCCAGAATGTGCGTAGCAAGGCGATCGAGGAACATGCGATCATGGGAGATGATCACGGCGCAGCCGGCGAAATCCTCCAGCGCGTCCTCAAGGGCCGCCAGGGTTTCGGTGTCGAGGTCGTTGGTCGGTTCGTCGAGCAGCAGCACGTTGGAGCCCGACTTGATCATCTTGGCCAGGTGCACGCGGTTGCGCTGACCGCCGGAGAGCGTGCCCACCTTCTGCTGCTGGTCGCCACCCTTGAAGTTGAACGACGAGCAGTAGGCGCGCGAGTTCACTTCCTTCTTGCCGAGGTAGATCACGTCGGCGCCGCCGGAGATTTCCTCCCAGACGGTCTTGTTGGGATCGAGCGCGTCGCGGCTCTGGTCGACGTAGCCGAGCTTCACCGTCTCGCCGACGGAGATCGAGCCGCTGTCGGGCGTCTCCTGGCCGGTGATCATGCGGAACAGCGTCGTCTTGCCGGCGCCGTTGGGGCCGATGATGCCGACGATGCCGCCGGGCGGCAGCGCGAACGAGAGGTTCTCGATCAGCAGGCGATCGCCGTAGCCCTTGTTGAGGCCCTCGACGGTGATGACGTTGTCGCCAAGGCGCGGGCCGGGCGGAATGACGATCTGGGCATTGGTGACCGTCTGCCGCTCCTCGTTGCGCTTGAGCAACTCGTCATAGGACTTGATACGCGCCTTCGACTTGGCCTGGCGCGCCTTGGGGCTGGAGCTGATCCACTCGCGCTCGTGTTCCAGCGCCCGCTGCTGGGCGGCCGACTCGCGGCCTTCCTGCTCTAGGCGCTTCGACTTGGCGGTGAGATAGGCCGAATAATTGCCCTCGTAGGGAATGCCACGGCCACGGTCGAGCTCGAGGATCCAGCCGGTGACGTTGTCGAGGAAGTAGCGATCGTGGGTGACGATCAGCACGGCGCCGGGGAACTCGCGCAGATGCTTCTCCAGCCAGGCGACCGACTCGGCGTCGAGGTGGTTGGTCGGCTCGTCGAGCAGCAAGAGGTCGTGGTTTTCCAGAAGCAGCTTGGCCAGCGCCACGCGGCGCTTTTCGCCGCCCGACAGCGTCGACACGTCGGCATCGCCCGGCGGGCAGCGCAGCGCGTCCATCGCCATCTCGACCTTGCTGTCGAGGTCCCAGAGGTTCTTGGCGTCGATGATGTCCTGGATCTTGGTGGCCTTCTCGGCGTTCTCGTCCGAGTAGTCCATCATCAGCGCATTGTATTCGTCGATCAGCGCCTTGTCCTTGGCGACGCCCAGCATGACGTTGCCGAACACGTCGAGGCTGGGGTCGAGCTGCGGCTCCTGCGACAGGTAGCCGACGGTGGCGCCCTTGGCGAGCCAGGCCTCGCCGGTGAATTCCTTGTCGAGCCCGGCCATGATTCTCAGAAGCGTCGACTTGCCCGAGCCGTTGGGGCCGAGCACGCCGATCTTGGCGTCCGGGTAGAACTGCAAGTGGATGTTATCGAGAACTTTCTTGCCACCGCCGTAAGATTTGGTGGTGCCGTGCATGTAATAGATGAACTCGCGCGCCATGGCGTGTCGACCTTCCGGTGAGCGGGTTTGCGTTTGGCCGGTGTTCTAGAGCATCCGCCGCCGGAAGGGAAAGCAAAAATGCGGACACAGGCGTCCTTGCCGGTGCGATGTGAATTGCTGCCGTGAGAAAGCGATCAGCCCAAATTCAGCCAAGATTTGGCCGTTGTTCAAGGCGTTAGCCATAAGAAAATAACGGCCCGAAAAAACTAAAGCTTGACTATCCAACACGAAACGCCTATCCGATGTGCATCGATCTTTTGCTGCCGAGCTTTGGTTACGACGCGATTTGCACCGTGTCCTGAACGAATCCTCCCTATAAAGCATCGTTATCACCGCTCGCGACGTTTTGCGTCGCGGCTATCTTTCATGCTAGGAAAGGGTTCATCATGACCACTGGCACAGTTAAATGGTTCAATTCCACCAAGGGTTTCGGTTTCATTCAGCCTGACAACGGCGGCCCGGACGCTTTCGTCCACATCTCCGCTGTCGAACGCGCTGGCATGCGTGAAATCGTCGAAGGCCAGAAGCTCAGCTACGACATGGAAACCGATCGCAAGTCGGGCAAGATGTCGGCCAGCAATCTGCAGGCGGTCTAATATATCTGGGATCTGCTTTCCCTTGACCACGGATGTACTGGCATTGCCGAAAGCATGAGACCAAACGAGGTCAGGCAATTTGCCTGGCCTTTTTTATTGTCACCTGGTGGCAACCACGAGGACTTCCATGACCGAGCAATACAGCAAGCCGCGTCAGCAGGCAGAAATCGCCTTCGGCAAGGCCCAGTCGCAGTTCTTTGCACGCGGACGCGCTTTCGAGGAACTCGACTCGATCACGGCGGCCCGCAACGAGAAGACCCTGCGGCTGCGCGAGGCTCGCCTTGCCAAAGAGCAGCAGGACAGCGTCGCTCCGCCAGCCAAGCCCGCTTCGAAACGAGCCAGCCGGTCCTGAGCGCGCCGACACCCTTGAAACAGGACTAGATTTTTGAAAACCATCAAGAACAAAGACCTTAACGACCGTCGTGGCGCCGCCAACGACGCCAAGGCAGCCCAGCTTCAGGCCTACCGCGCCGCCATCGCCGCCGCCGCGCCCGACCGCGAAGCCAAGCAGGCGGAACGCCTTGCGATCGCCGAGGCCCGCGACGCACGTCGCGCCGAACGCGAGCGGGTCAAGCTGGAAGAACAGAACCGTATCGCCGCAGAAGCCGCAGAGCGTGAAGCCGCCATCGCCGCGGCCGCCCGTGCCGAAACCGAAGCGCGCGAACTCGCCAACAAGACCCGCATCGCCCGCGTCTTCGAGGACGAAGCGGCCCGCAAGGCCGAGCGCGACCGGCGCTACGCCAACCGCAAGGCTCGCCGGGCCTGATATCCGTTCAGTCCCCCCAATTTGCCCGATCCAAACCGCCGCGATAACTGCGGCGGTTATTCCCTCATGTTCCCCCGGAGAGTGATGCGCCCCCATCGCTCCAGTTCGGTGGCGCACCGACCACGTTGCCAATCGTGCCGATGACGCCCGGGTTGCGACCGAAGGCCTTGCAGGCGGCGTATTTGGGCTGTTTGCCGAAGTAGGTGCCGATCGCCTGCATCGACGGGAGATCAAGTCCCCCCTGAAACGGCGAGGCGCCCGTGACCAGAAGCGAACTGAAGTCGCCACCGAAGGCGCCGGCTAGGGTGTAGGCGTCGCCATTGTCGGCGATCGGGCCAGGATCGGTCAACGCATTGGCACCGCGTGCCCAGACCATGGCGGCCCGCTGTTGGCCGACAAGATCGGATGCTTCGGCTTCGACCGACAGGCTGCCGAGGCCAAAGGGAATGCGCGGCACGGGAACCGGCACTTCCGGCAACAGCACGACGGACGCCACCGAAGCCCCCTTCGACAGGCCAGCGGCGATCTTGCTGGTGGGGCTAGCGTGGGTGATCGTGGCGTGAACGGTGAGATCGGCGGGTTCCGACAGGGATACCACCGTGAAGCGTTCGCTCAGCCCCTCGCAGAGGCTGCGATCGACAGCGTTGGCCACCAGTCCGCGCTGCTCGAGCGTGAAGGACGCGTCGGGCACGCTCGCAAAGGCCGTCGGCACGATATTGATCGTCCTGGCCGCGAGGACGCGCGGCTTGTCGATGGAAACAAGCGATTTGGTCAGCAGCCCATTGTCTTGCCTGAGGTCGGCATAGGAGCGGAGATGGCCGGCTTCGTCCAGCGTCGCGCTGGCGCATCCCGTCAGGATGAGGCCGGAGGCGAGCGCCAGCAACATCCGCTCGATGATCCCGCCCGACAAGCGCCTCCCATGCTGACCCGTCCGCGGGTCGTCTGCCTTTTTCGTCGTCATGATCTGTGCCTTGTTGGCGAAGGGGAGTGGACGCGACGGCGTCACCGCCTGTCCCGATGGTCATCGATCGCATCGGAGAGCGGCGCGGCTTTTCCCCTTTGGCGTCGCCGCTCAAGGCGCGTCATCACGAAGGGAACCCCGGGCAGCAGCAACAGCGCCCCAACGATCACCGCCGTCAGCCCGCCAATCACCGCGAAGGGCATCGTCCCCCAGAAGATTTCGAGCGACACCGGCAACAGAGCGAGGACGCCGGCCGAGGCGGTGAGCAGGATCGGCCAGCGCGCATCCGACCGTGCGTCCTTACGATCTTCTGTCTTCGGCATGTTCATGGTCCGGAAGCCGTTACATCGGCGGGGGTCACGGCCTTCGCCTTCCGCTCGCGCAGGACCTCCCAACGCGTCAGGGCGAACAGCACCGCCGGCAGCAGCGTCAGCGTCAGCACGGTGGCCGCCGTCAGGCCGCCGATCACTGCAAAGGCCATCGGGCCCCAGAAGGTTTCCATGGAGATCGGCAGCATGCCGAGAATGGCCGCCAGCGCAGTCAGCAGGATCGGTCTGGAACGGTGGTGGGCAGCGTGGGTCACCGCCTCGCGGGCATCGAGCCCCGCCGCCCGGTTGGTCTCTACCTCTTGGATCAGGATCACGGCGTTGCGGATGATCATGCCGGCCAGCGCAATGACGCCGAGCTGGGCGACGAACCCCATGGCACTTCCCGAGGGCAGCATGGCCGCAACGACGCCGATCAACCCGAACGGCGCCATCAACAGCGCAATGGCGGTGCGCGAGAAGCTGCGGAGCTGCAGCATCAGCAGACTCACCATCACGCCGAGCATCATCGGCACCACGGCGAGCACCGACTGGTTGCCCTTTTCCGCCTCCTCCACCGTGCCGCCAACCGCCACCTCATAACCCTGCGGCAGCCCGGCCTGGAATTGCTCGATGGCCGGCTTGAGCTGATTGACCACCGTCGCCGCCTCGGCGCCATCAACCGTATCGGCCTCGACGGTGATGATCGGCTCGCGCTGGCGCCGCCAGATGATCGGATCCTCGACGCCATAGGACAGCGTCGCCACCTGCCTGAGCGGAATGCTATGGCCGTTGGCGCTCTTGATCTGCAGGTTGGCAACCGTGCCAAGGTCGTGCCGCGTCTCCGGCGTGCCGCGCACCACGACGGGAACGAAGCGATTGCCGTCGCGGATCTGGGTGACCGGCGTCCCCGAGAAGATCACCGCCAACGTACTGGCGATATCCTGCGACGACAGGCCAACGGCGCGCGCTTCCGTCTGGTTGACGGCAACCTCGACGGCCTTCTGCGGCTCGCCGGAGGTCAGCGTCACGCCCCGGCTGAGCGGACTACCGGCGACGATGTTGGCAAGCTGCATGGCATAGTCGCGCACCTTGGCGACATCCGGCCCGGTGACGCGATATTTCACCGGCCAGCCGACCGGCGGCCCCAGCTCCAGCGGGCTGACGCGCGCCGTGATGTCGCGGAAATCGGCCTTGAACGCCGTTTCAAGGCGCGCCTTCAGCGCGTCTCGCTGCTCGGCGTCCTTGGCGACCACGACGATCTGGGAGATGTTGTCGTTATCAAGCAGCACATCCATCGGCAGGTAGAAGCGGATGGCACCCGAGCCGACATAGGTCGAGAAGTGATCGACGTCGGGATCGGCGCCGAGCATCGCTTCGACGCGCCGCGTCGCCCGGTCCGTAGCCTCCAGCGAAGAATTCTGCGGCAAGCTGAGGTCGACCAGCAGCTCGGGCCGGTCGGACTGCGGGAAGAACTGCTGCTGCAGCAGGCTCGCACCATAGAGCGACGCCCCCAGGAGTGCCAAAGCGGCAAGTCCCGTCGTCAGGCCGTGGTCGAGCAGCCGCTCGACGAGGCCATGATAGAAGCGGCCGAGACGCCCCTCGCCATGCCCGGCCCCATCGATCCGCTGCGGCAGCACCCAGGTGCCGATCAGCGGCGAGAACACCACGGCGACGATCCAGGACGCCGTCAGCGAGATCAGCACCACCATGAACAGCGAGTAGCAATACTCGCCGGCGCTCGAGGCGGCAAAGCCCACCGGCAGGAAGCCGGCGATGGTCACCAGCGTGCCGGTTAGCATCGGGAAGGCCGTCGATTCATAGGCATAGCTGGCGGCGCGGGTTGGCTCCCAGCCAAGTTCGAGGCGCGACACCATCGCCTCGACGGTGATCATCGCATCGTCCACCAGAAGGCCGAGCGCGATGATCAGCGCGCCGAGCGAGATGCGCTGCAAGCCGATACCGAACAACTGCATGCCGACGAAGGTCAGGGCCAGCACCAGCGGGATGGACAGCGTCACCACGAGGCCGGCGCGCGTGCCGAGCGACAGGAAGGACACGGCAAGCACGATGACGATCGCCTCGCCCAGCACCTTCACGAAGCCATTGACCGCCCCTTCCACCACCGTCGACTGGTCAGCCACCAAGTGCACGTCGATGCCATAGGGCAGCTTGGCCTCGATGCCGGCCATGCGCGCCTTCAGGGCGGCGCCGAATTCGGTGATGTTGCCGGTCGACGCCATGGAAATGGCAAGGCCCAGCGCCTTCTCGCCGTTGCTGCGGAACAGTGGCGACGGCGGATCGGCCGGACCGCGGGTGATGGTGGCAAGGTCGGAGAGCGGCACGAAGCGGTCGCCGATATGCAGCGTCACCGCCTTCAGGCTGTCCTCGGAGGCGAAGGCGCCGCTGACGCGCAGCGACACCTTCTCGTCGGCATAGCGGAGCGTGCCGGCCGGCGTCACGGCGTTCTGCGCGTTGAGCGCCGCCATCACCTGTTCCGGATCGATGCCGTAGGTGGCGAGTCTGGCCGGCAGGAAGCTGACATCGATCTGCTCCTCCTGGGCACCGATCAGTTGCACCTTGCCGACATCCGGCGTCTCCAGCAGCGCCTTGCGGATCTCGTTCACCCGGTCGCGCAGCTCGCGATCGGTGAAGCCCTCGGCGGTGAAGGCGTAGATGGTGCCGAAGGTGTCGCCGAACTCGTCGTTGAAGAACGGCCCGTTGATGCCGCTCGGCAGCGACGGGGCGAGATCGGCCACCTTCTTGCGCACCTGATACCAGATGCCCTGTACCTCGGCGGGCGGCGTCTCGTCGCGGAGGTTGACCATGATCACCGCCTCGCCGGCCCGCGTGTAGCTGTCGAGCCGATCGAGCCAGGGCGTCTCCTCCAGCTTCTCCTCGATCTTGTCGGTGAGCAGGTTGGCGGTGTCGGTCACCGTGGCGCCCGGCCAAACGGCGGAGACCACCATGGTCTTGATGGTGAACGGCGGGTCCTCGTTGCGGCCGAGGTGGAGATAGCTCCACGCGCCGGCGGCCACCGTCAGCAGCATCAGGAAGATGACCAGGGTCTGCTGCTGCAGCGCCCAGGAGGACAGGTTGAAAGAACGGTCGGCGCGCTCGTTCCGGGGTGTATCGGTCATTTCGCGCTCTCATCCAGCGAAACGGTCTGGCCGGGCCGAAGTTTGCTGACACCGGCGACGACGACGCGCTCACCCGCATCGACCCCCGAAGAGATCAGCGCGTTCGTCTCGCTGTAGCGTTCGACCGTCACCGGCTTCAGCATCAGCTTGCCGGTGGCGGCGTCAACGACGAAGACGGCCGGCTTGCCATCGGCGGCGCTGATGGCCTCGGCCGGAAGGGCGATCACCGAAACGCCGGGGGCGGCGATCGCCCCGGTCACCGTGGCGCCCAGCGACATCGCGTCCGGTGCCACGGCAAGCCCCACCTTGATCCGGTAAGAACGAGTGGCATCGTCAGCCGACGGGCTGATCTCCCGTACCCTGCCAAGCGTCGACACTGCAGGGTCGGACAGCAGCGAAACGCGCACCTCGACATCTGGCGGAATGCTGTTGATCACGCTTTCCGCGACATCAAAGGTGGCGTCCTTCTCGGTGTCGGAGGCGACACGGACCACCATCTGTCCGGCGCCGACCACCTGCCCGGCATTGGCGCCGACGGCGGTGACGACACCGGATAGGCTCGCTCTCAAGTCGGCATAACCGAGCTTGTTACGGGCGCTCGCCAGCGTCGCCGTCGCCGCGTCGTGCTTGGCGACCGCCGCCTTCCAGTCGGACTCGGCCGATTCCACGCTCACCTTGGCAACGATCTGCCGATCGAACAGCCAGCGCTGGCGTTCGAGATTGCTCTGAGCGATGGTTTGAGCGGCGGCGGAGCTGGCCACATCGGCCTCGGCGGCCTTCAGCTCGTTGGCGATGTCGCTGGGATCGATGGAAGCAATCAGGTCGCCCTTGGCGATCCGCACCCCCACGTCGACGACGCGGCGCAGCAGCCGGCCCGACAGCTGGAAGCCGACGTCGGTCTCAAGGCGCGGCGTCACCGTGCCGGTCTGCGTCATGGTCTGGCGCTCGTCTCCGCGTTCGGCGACGACGGTGCGCACCGGCCTCGGCGGCTCAGGGGCGGCCGACTTTTCCTCGCAGGCGGTGAGAAGGCAAAGCAACAGGGCGAGAGACAGCCCCCGCACGAAGACAGATCGCGTCATTCAGAGCATCCGGGTTAGGCAAGGCCGGCGAGCGTGGTTTGCGCCGCGAGATCGGCAAGCGCGGCAACATCGCCGAAGTCGAGCTGATCGATGTTTTCCGCCAAAGTCAGGATCCCATGGACGCTTGCCCAGATGATTTGCGCTGCGATGGCCGGGGCCATCGGCTTCAGCACACCGGCGTGGATGGCCACTGCCACCTGGTCGCGAAAAACGTCATAGGGGGTGAGGAGCGTCGTGCTTTGTCCGAATTCGCCAAGTTCACCGTGGTCATGCTCCAGGAACATGGTGCGGAAACGCGCCCGATCCTCCAGTGCGAAGGCGACATAGGCGCGTGCCATTTGCAGGAGGCATTCGCGCGCATCTGCGACTTGTCCGGCGATGTTCGAAAGCTCGGCATGCAGCGCGCCGATCGACTCCGACCAATAAGCGACCAGCAAGGCATGCTTGGTCGGGAAGTAGCGATAGAGCGCACCAGCCGTCAGCCCCACCTCCTTGGCCAGCTGCCGCATGGAGAAAGCGGCATAGCCACTCTCCGCCACCAGTTTGGCCATCGCAGCCAGCAGGCGGACGCGCGTCGCATCGAGATCTTCATCGGACAAAGGGGGACGTGGCATGGGCGCCTCTTTCGCTATACGCGTTTATTAAACGCGTTCACGGAAAGAGGCAAGGGGCTCCAGCGCCCAATTTTGCGAAGGTTAAGAAGATGGGGGAGCTACCTATCCTTGAAGGATATCCGCCAGCGAGGCGCTGTTTTCCTCGGTTTCCGACAGGTCGAGTTCGGCCTCGATTTCCTTGAGGTGATCGATCATCAGCGCCTTGGCGCGCACGGCATCGCCGCTGACGATGGCGTCGGTGATAAGACGGTGATGGTCGACGCCGCAGAAGTGGACGCGGTGGCGGCGGTAGAGCAGGATGGTCAGCGAGGTGCGGGCCACCAGTTCGCGCAGCAGACTGTAGTAGAGTTCATGGTCGGCCATCTCGGCTACGAGCAGATGGAATTCGCCCGACAGGCGGATGGCCGCCCTGTGGTCACCGCGCGCTTCGGCATCGGCCTCGGCTGTGAGCTGATCGTCTAGGCGCGTCCGCCAGGTCTCCGAGCGCGCCGCCACCGCCCGTTCGACGATGGCGCCCTCGATCAGGCACCGCGCCTCGAAGGTCTCGCGCGCCTCGCGCGGCGACGGACTGGCGACGAAGGCGCCCCGGTTCTTTTCGATCTCGACGATGCCTTCATGGGCGAGCTGCTGCAGCGCCGCCCGTACCAGTGTACGCGAGGCATCGTAGATCTGGCCGATCTCGTCTTCGCCGAGCTTGGTACCCGGCAACAGGCGATGTTCGAGAATGGCCAGCAACAGACCGTTGCGGATGCGGGAAACGCGATCGGGCGCGCCGTTCGACGACGTATCTGTTGCCATGATTCCTGACATGCGGAAGGCCGCGACGCGGCGAGGTTGGGTATCATGATAACCAAGTGGATCGCATCCCTCAAACGCGATTTTTGTATACGATTAGATTTATCATGTATCCAATCTGCCGGAAAATCGGGCGAAATTTGTTAATATGACCAAATTCTAGTCAAAATACGTAGACCGGCATCAACGAGACAAGTAGCTGAATACACTAGAATTTTCCCTCGAATTGCCTGTCCGGACCACTGGCACGGCTCTTGCGAAATGATTGGCACTGCTCCGCCGAGCAGCCGTATCGCGCCAGCATCAGCCAGGGGGTCAGATGCCGAATCCAGCCGCGCTCGAATTGGTGGCGCTATCCAAGCGCTACGGCGCGACCACCGCCGTGGACGCCATCAACCTGCGCATCGCCGCCGGCACCTATTGCTGCCTTCTGGGGCCATCAGGCTGCGGCAAGTCGTCGACGCTGCGCATGATCGCCGGTCACGAGGCGGCGAGCGACGGCGACATCATCCTCGGCAACCAGAACGTCACCGACCTGCCACCCGCTCGGCGCGGCACGGCGATGATGTTCCAGTCCTACGCGCTGTTTCCCCACCTCACCGTGCTCGACAATGTCGCCTTCGCCTTGAAGATGCGCGGCGTCGACAAAACGACGCGGCGCAGCAAAGCCAGCGAACTGCTCGAACTCGTCGCCATGACGCCCTACGCCGGCCGCCTGCCGACGCAGCTCTCCGGCGGCCAGCAGCAGCGCGTGGCGCTCGCCCGGGCGCTGATCACCGAGCCGCAGATCCTGCTGCTCGACGAGCCGCTGTCGGCGCTCGACCCCTTCCTGCGCATCAAGATGCGCGCCGAACTGAAGCGACTGCAACGCGAACTCGGCATCACCTTCATCCACGTCACTCATGGCCAGGAAGAAGCCATGGCGCTCGCCGATCTCGTGGTGCTGATGAACGGCGGCCGGATCGAGCAGATGGGCAGCCCGCGCGAGGTGTTCAACCGGCCGCGGACGGCCTTCGTCGCCCGCTTCATCGGCGGCCACAATGTCATTGAAACCAGCGGCGGCGCCATCGCCGTGCGCGCCGACAAACTGGCGCTCTATCCCGGCCTCGGTCAGGCCGGCATCGCCGGCGCCGTCACCGATGTCGAATTCCAGGGCACCTTCGTGCAGGTGGTCATCAAGACCGAAGCCGGCGATGAGCTGATCGCTCATCTCGGCGAAGCGGCCTTCGACGCCCGGCCGGTCGCCGTGGGCGACGCGGTGACCGCGACCTGGGACGCCACCCAGGCGCACGGCCTTGCGTAACACGACCGGGCGGCGATGGCCGTCCGGCGGGAATTCCCTGTTTTCGCAGAGATGACAATGCCTTGCGAAATCAGGGATCGGGCTACCCGGCGGCTCAGGGAATAGCTGTCGGATTGACCTGACACTGCCGACCTCCAAGGAGGCGGCCCAGAGGGGAGAACGAACACATGACTGAGACCACAAAGACGCTTTCCGCCGGCCTCAGCCGCCGGTCGCTGCTCAAGGGGGCCGCCGGCGTTGCCGGCCTCGCCGCCGGTTCGGGAGCCATCACCGGCTTTCCCTATATCAAGGCCTCGGAAGAGAAGGTGCTGCGCTACCTCGGCACCGCCGTCAACGAGGGCGACGCCATCTCGAAGAAATGCTTCGAGGACACCGGCATCAAGATCCAGTACATCACCGCCACCACCGACGACGTGACCAAGCGCGTGATGACCCAGCCCAACAGCTTCGACGTCTTGGACACCGAGTATTTCAGCCTGAAGAAGCTGGTGCCGTCCAACAACATCCTGCCGCTCGACGCCAAGAAGATCAAAGAGTTCGACAACATCACGCCGGTGTTCACCAAGGGCGAGCTGCCCAACGGCAAGAAGATCGGCAACCAAGGCACGGCGCCGTGGAAGGTGCTCTATCTCGAGGGCCCGGATTCCGACGTCTTCGCCAAGGCGCCGACCGAGTGGCTGACGCTCATCCCCACAGTCTATAATGCCGATACCCTCGGCGTTCGCCCCGACCTGATCAAGCGGCCGATCACCAGCTGGGCCGAGCTGCTCAACCCCGAGTTCAAGGGCAAGGCGTCGATCCTCAACATTCCCTCGATCGGCATCATGGACGCCGCCATGGTGGTCGAGGCGACCGGCCAGTACAAGTATCCCGACAAGGGCAACATGACGAGGGACGAGATCGACCTGACCATGAAGATCCTGACCGAGGCCAAGCAGGCCGGCCAGTTCCGCGCCTTCTGGAAGGACTTCAACGAGAGCGTCAACCTGATGAGCTCGGGCGAAACGGTCATCCAGTCCATGTGGTCGCCGGCCGTCACCAAAGTGCGCTCCATGGGCATCCCTTGCGTGTTCCAGCCGCTGAAAGAAGGCTATCGCTCCTGGGCCTCGGGCTTCTGCATGTCCAAGGGCGTCAAGGGTCCGAAGCAGGAATGGGCCTACGAGTTCATCAACTGGTTCCTGTCGGGTTTTGCCGGCGGCTATCTCAACCGCCAAGGCTATTACTCGGCCGTCCTCTCCACCGCCAAGGCCAACATGGAGCCCTACGAGTGGGCCTACTGGATGGAAGGCAAGCCGGCCGAAAAGGACATCAAGGGCCCCGACGGCACGCTGCTCGAAAAGGCCGGCGCCGTGCGTGACGGCGGCTCCTACGACGACCGCATGGGCAACGTCGCCTGCTGGAACTCCGTCATGGACGAGAACGACTACATGGTTCGCAAGTGGAACGAGTTCATCGCCGCCTGAGAGCCTGACCAGAAACTCTACTGGGGCGGGCATCTCCGGGCATCCGCTTGGCCCGAAAAGTCTGCAACTTTTCGGGCGGATGCCTGAGCTTCGAATTCTGCGCTTCCGGTGCTCACGAACAGGAAGTTCGCTCCACTCCGGTTCTCGAACTCATCGCCATCTGCCGCGCCCCAGCGAGTTTCAGATCAGGCTCTGACGACGAGACGTGCCTGGTTCCTCCCCTCCCCGCACGGGGAGGAACCACCCCGGCCATCCCTTTCGATGAAAGCCGCCGCCATGCAGGAAAACTCGGCCCGATCCACGTTCATAGCCTGGCTGCAAGCCGGCCCGATGGCGCTGGTTTTCCTCGCCTTTTTCGTGCTGCCGCTGGTGTTCGTCGTGATCGTCAGTTTCTGGGATTACAACGACTACCAGATGCTGCCGATGCTGTCGGGGCGCGGCTATACCGACAGCTTCGAGGGCTGCCTTGCCGAGTTGCCCGGCCTCTGCACCATCGCCAAGACCTACCTGCAAACGCTGAAGTTCTGCGCCATCGTCTGGGCGGCGACGCTGGTGATCGGCTTCACCGTCGCCTATTTCCTCGCCTTCGAGGTGAAGTCCAAGGAGTGGCAGATCATCCTGAGCCTGATCTGCACCATCCCCTTCTGGACCTCCAACGTCATCCGCATGATCGCCTGGATCCCGCTGCTCGGCCGCAACGGACTGGTCAACTCCTTCCTGCAAGCCATCGGCGCCATCAACGAGCCGCTCGACTGGCTGCTCTACTCGCAGTTCTCGGTGATCCTGGCGCTGATCCACCTGTTCACCTTCTTCATGGTGGTGCCGATCTTCAACTCGATGATCCGCATCGACCGCTCGTTGATCGAGGCGGCCTATGACGCCGGCGCCACTGGCTGGCAGACGCTGTGGAACGTCATCATGCCGCTGTGCAAGCCAGGCATCGTCATCGGCTCGATCTTCGTCATCACCATCGTCATGGGCGATTTCGTCACCGTCGGCGTGATGGGCGGCCAGCAGATCGCCTCGGCCGGCAAGATCATCCAGACCCGGCTCGACGCGCTGCAGTTCCCGGCCGCCGCCGCCAACGCGGTGATCCTCCTCGGCGTCACCTTCCTGATCATCGCCGCGCTGACCAAGCTCGTCGACATCCGCAAGGAGCTTTGACCATGATCGAAGGACGCTCGAAAGCCTTCTGGTTCCTGGCCATCTTCTTCGGCCTCTACGTGCTGTTTCTCTACGGGCCGATGATCGCCATCTACATCCTGTCCTTCCAGGGACCGCAGGGCGGCCTCACCTTCCCGATGAACGGCGTGTCGCTCACCTGGTTCGCCAAGCTCTGGCAGGGCAACGGCATCATCGACATCGGCGCTTCCTTCACCCGCTCGCTCGGCCTCGGCGTCACGGTGATGGTGCTGACGGTGGTGATCTCGGTCTCCGCCGGCATGGCTTTCCGCCGCCGCTTCCGGGGGCAGGCGCTGCTGTTCTACGTGGCGATCGCCAGCCTGATCGTGCCGTCGCTGATCACCTCGCTCGGCATCGCCTTGGAGTTCCGCCTGCTCGACGACTACATCATCAATCACTTCGGCGACTGGGGCCTGCGGGACATCGCCGACAACTGGCAGACGGCCATGGGCCTCTACACCTCCGGCCTCGGCGCCCATCTCACCTGGACGCTGCCCTTCGGTCTGCTGATCATGTTCGCCATCTTCAACCGCTTCGACCCGCGCCTTGAGGAAGCCGCCCGCGACCTCGGGGCCACGCCCTGGCAGACCTTCCGCCACGTGGTGCTGCCGATCATCGCCCCGTCGGTGGTCGGCATCGGCCTGTTCGGCTTCACGCTGAGCTGGGACGAACTCGCCCGCTCCAGCCAGGCGATCGGCCCGGTCAACACGCTGCCGCTGGATCTGCAAGGCCTCACCACCACCGTCACCCAGCCCGACATCTACGCGCTGGGCACGGTGATTTCGGTCGTCTCCTTCACGGTGATCCTCATTGCCGTGCTGACCATCCGCGTCCTGCAGCGCCGGCAGGCCGCGCAAGGCTCCGACGCCGGAAAGGGCATGGTGTGAGCCGATGCGCATTCACGTGGTCAACCCCAACACGAGCAGGGCCATGACGGACAAGATCGCCGCTGCCGCCCGCGCGGTAGCCGCCGCCGGCACCGACATCATCTCCGGACAATCGGCCATGGGGCCGGCCTCCATCGAAGGCTATTACGACGAGGCGCTGGCCCTGCCCGGCCTGCTCCAGGCCATCCGCGCCGCCGATGCCGAGGGCGCCGACGGCCATGTCATCGCCTGCTTCGACGACACCGGCCTCGACGCTGCCCGCGCCGTGGCGGTCGCCCCGGTGATCGGCATCGGCGAGGCTGCCTTTCATCTGGCGACCCTGGTGGCCGACCGTTTTTCGGTGGTGACGACGCTGTCGCTGTCCATCCGGCCGATCGAGCACAACCTCTCCCGCTATGGCCTCAAAAGCCGCTGCGCCCGCGTGCGAGCAGCGGACGTAACGGTGTTGTCGCTCGAAGAGCGCAACCCCGCCGCCTGCGCCAAAATCTCCAGGGAAATCGCTTCGGCCATCGCCGAGGATGGCGCTGAGACCATCGTGCTCGGCTGCGCCGGCATGGCCGACCTTGCCGCCGAACTGTCAGTCCAGCACGGCCTGCCGGTCATCGACGGCGTCTCCGCCGCCGTCGGCCTCATGGAAACGCTGGTGCGGCTCGGCCACCGCACCTCGCGCCTCGGCGCCTGGCGCCCGTCGCCGCCCAAGCCCTACGCCGGCCTGCTGGCCGACTTCGCGCTCGGGTAGAGATACAACAAGAACCGATCTTCAGGCTGCCTTTTCCGAAGCAGCAATGCGCGTTGCTTCCGCTTTGGCCGCCTCAAGCAAGGCGCTGGACAACTGCTCGTCGGTTACGATCCTCGAGATGGTCACTGCCCCGACCATGAGGGAGAGCAGTGCCATTGCCCTTGCCTTGGCATCCACACCGGACGACTGCGGCAAGAACTCTCCGAGGGCTTGCAAATAGGCGGTAATGCCATCCTGAAATGACTTCCGGACCTCGGGACTCTGGCGAGCAGCATCGGAACCGAGCGCGATGAGGGGACATCCATCAGCCACGTCCTCGCGATGGCCTTCCGAGAGATAGAGATCAAAGACGCTTTCGAGCGGGGTGGCGCTTTGGGCGGCGACCGAAGACCATCGCCTCGTCGCGCTCTCCATGGCTCTGCGTGACGCCAGCGCCGCCAGATCGTCCTTGGATTCGAACTGCTTGTAGAAGCCGCCCTGGGTCAGGCCCGCTCCTTTCATCAGCTCCTTCAGCCCTATTCCGTCAAAGCCACGCTCGCGAAAGAGCTGGCTTGCGACGTTGATCACCGTCTCACGGTTGGCTTCCGCCTGAGCGCGACTGACCCGCATGACTGCCTCCATTTAGATTTCGATTGACATCTATAATGCAATTAGAGTTAAGATGCAATCTAAACAGATCGCCCCGACCGTCAATAAGGGTCAGTGAGATGAACCGAAGAATCGTCGTTTATACCGCCGCCGCGCTCGCCTTCACGGGTGCGACCGCCGCCGCCTTCCTAGCCTCAGTCCTGATACTGGTGCAGCCCGGTCGCTCCGAAGAGGTGGCCGACCCGCGCGTCAAGGCTCCCCTTGTCAGCGTGACGAAAGCCAAGCCTCCCGTCGCCGCCAACCGGAGCTTCACCGGCACGATTGCCGCGCGCGTCCAAAGCGATGTCGGCTTCCGCGTCCCCGGCAAGATTGTCGAGCGGCTCGTCGGCCTTGGCGACGAGGTCAAGGCCGGTCAGCCGTTGATGCGCATGGATGAAACCGATCTCCGTCTGGCTCTGACGGCCAAGCGCAACGCCGCCGCGGCCGCCAGGGCCGTCTTTGTTCAGACCGCGGCCGACGAGAAACGATATGCGATGCTCGTCAAGAACGGTCTGGCCGCCTCCCCCCAGAGGTATGATCAAGCGAAGGCGGCGCTCGATACGTCGGCCGCCCAGCTCGCCGCCGCCGAGGCGGAGGAGAAGGTCGCCGAAAACGAGGCGGCCTATGCGACCCTGGTGGCTGAGGTCGACGGCACGATCGTCGAGACGCTCGGCGAGCCGGGCCAGGTGGTCACGGCTGGCCAGCCGGTCATCCGCCTCGCCAAGGCGGGACCGCGGGAAGCCCTCGTCTGGCTGCCGGAGAACCTGAGGCCCGAGGTTGGCGCAATCGCGCAGGCCGCCGTTTACGGCCGCCCGACCGAAGAAAAGGCCGTGCTACGGCAGATCTCCAGCGCAGCCGATCCGCAAACCCGGACCTATGAGACGCGCTGGGTGCTGGAAGGCTCCGCCTCATCCGCCCCCTTGGGAGCGACGGTGACCATCAGCATTCAGAACAAGGACGAGCCAGCCGACGCGGAGGTCCCCGTCGGCGCCTTGTTGAACGACGGTCGCCGCACGGGCGTCTGGATCGTCAATGACCAGTCGTCGAGCGTTCACTTTCAAGAAGTGAAGGTCGAGCGGATCGGCGAGGAAAGAGCCGTCGTTTCAAATCTGAAGGTGGGCGAGACCATCGTCGCGCTCGGCGCCCATCTCCTCCAGGAGGGGGCCAGTGTGCGGACCGGCGCGGACAAGGCAGAGGCGGCCAACTGATGAACATCAATCTTTCGGCGCTGGCGGTCCGTGAACGAGCGGTCACCCTGTTCTTCATCGTGCTGCTGGCCGTCGCCGGCGTCTATGCCTTCGCCAAGCTGGGGCGGGCCGAAGACCCCTCGTTCACCATCAAGACGCTGACCGTGACGTCCGTCTGGCCGGGCGCGACCGCGCGGGAAATGCAGGATCTCGTCGCCGAGCCACTCGAAAAGCGCATTCAGGAACTCACCTGGTACGACCGTGTCGAGACCACGACGCGGCCCGGTTTTGCCTACATGACGGTGACGCTGAAAGACAACACGCCGCCCGGCGCCGTCGAGGAAGAGTTCTATCAGGCGCGAAAGAAGCTTGGCGACGAAGCGCGAAACCTGCCGCAGGGCGTGTTCGGCCCCTTCGTGAATGACGAATATTCCGACGTCAGCTTCGCCCTCTACGCCCTCAAGGCGTCGGGCATGCCCCTACGCGACCTGGCGCGCCAGGCCGAGACCATTCGGCAGGATCTTCTGCATGTGCCGGGCGTCAAGAAGATCAACATCCTGGGTGAACGGCCGGAACAGATTTTCGTCGAGTTCTCCTACGCCAAGCTGGCGACGCTGGGAATCTCCGCCCAGGACATCGCCACCGCCTTGCAGCGGCGCAACACCGTGACGCCGGCCGGGTCGATCGATACTGAGGGGCCGCAGGTCTTCATAAGACTCGACGGCGCCTATAACAGCGTCAAGGCGATCGCCGATACGCCGATCGTCGCCGCCGGGCGGACACTGAAGCTCTCGGATTTCGCAGATGTGCGCCGGGGATACGAGGACCCCGCCACCTACGTCATCCGCCACAATGGCGAGCCGGCGATCATGCTCGGCGTCGTGATGCAGCAGGGCTGGAACGGGCTGGAGCTCGGAAAGGCGCTGGAAGAACGGTCCTCAGCGATCGCCCAAAACCTGCCGTTGGGCATCACGCTGGCAAAGGTCAGCGATCAGGCCGTCAATATCCAGGAAGCCGTCGGCGAGTTCATGCTGAAATTCGCCATGGCGCTCGGGGTCGTGTTGTTCGTCAGCCTCGTCAGCCTCGGCTGGCGCGTCGGCATCGTCGTCGCCCTCGCGGTTCCGCTGACGCTCGGCGTCGTCTTCCTCATCATGCTGGAAACCGGCCGCTTTTTCGATCGCATCACCCTGGGGGCGCTGATCCTGGCGCTCGGCCTTCTCGTCGATGATGCCATCATCGCCATCGAGGTGATGGTGGTGAAGATGGAAGAAGGCATGAACAGGATCAAGGCGGCAGCCTATGCCTGGAGCCATACCGCCGCGCCGATGCTGTCGGGCACCCTGGTCACCATCATCGGTCTCATGCCGGTAGGCTTTGCCAGATCGACGGCCGGCGAATACGCCGGCAACATATTCTGGATCGTCGGCTTTGCCCTGATCGTCTCGTGGATCGTCGCCGTCGTCTTCACGCCCTATCTCGGCGTGAAGATGTTGCCGGACATAAAGCCCGTGGCGGGCGGTCATCACGCGATCTACCACACGCCAAACTACAAGCGCCTTCGACGCGTCATCGAGTTCGCCGTTCGCCACAAATTCCTGACCTGCGGCCTCGTCGGCGTCCTCATGGCCGTCTCGGTCGTCGGCATGGGAAGCGTGAAGCAGCAGTTCTTCCCGACGTCCGACCGCCCCGAAGTCCTCGTGGAGGTGCGGATGCCCGAGGGCACCAGCATCGAGACGACGACGGCAACCGTCGAGAAGCTCGAAGGATGGCTCAACAAGCAGCCAGAGACAAAGATCGCCACCAGCTACATCGGCCAGGGCGCGCCGCGCTTCTTCTTCGCCCTATCGCCCGAATTGCCCAATCCGGCGTTCGCCAAGATCGTCGTTCTCACCGAGGATGCCAGCGCTCGCGAGACTCTGAAGCTCCGCCTTCGCGAGGCGATCGCCAGCGGCCTGACCCCGGAAGCCTATGTGCGGGTGACCCAGTTGGTATTTGGTCCCTACACGCCGTTCCCGGTGGAATTCCGCATCATGGGGCCGGATCCCGAACAGCTCTACAAGATTTCCGAACAGGCCCTCGCCATCATGAAGGCCGTCCCCGACGTGCGTCAGGCCAATCGCGATTGGGGTGATCGCACCCCCGTCGTGCGGTTCATTCCCGATCAGGACCGTCTCAACCTCATCGGCCTTTCACCCGCCGAGGCAGCGCAGCAGATGCAGCTTCTGCTGAGCGGCTTGCCGATCACCCAGGTCCGCGAAGACATTCGCAACGTGCCCATCGTGGCGCGCAGCGCCGGGGCAAATCGGCTCGATCCTTCGCGGCTGGCGGACTTTTCCCTGATGAGCAGAGCCGGAAAGCCGGTTCCGCTCGATCAGATCGGCCATTCGGAAATCCGCTTCGAAGAGCCGATCATGAAGCGTCGCGATCGCACCCCCGTCATCACGGTTCGCTCGGACATCAACGAGGCAACCCAGCCGCCGGAGGTGTCAAAGGAGGTCATGAAAGCGCTCCAGCCGTTGATTGCCTCCCTGCCGGACGGGTACCGGATCGAGATGGGCGGAAACATCGAGGAGTCGCTGAAGGCAAACGTCGCGCTGGCTCAGGTCTTCCCGGCGATGATCGCCGCCATGCTGATCGTCATCATTTTCCAGGTTCGCAATCTGGCGACCATGGCGATGGTCATGCTGACGGGGCCTCTTGGGCTTATTGGCGTGGTTCCCGTGCTGTTCCTGTTCAACCAACCCTTCGGCTTCAATGCCATTATCGGGCTGATCGGGCTGGCGGGCATCCTGATGCGCAACACCCTGATCCTGACCGAGCAAATCAAGGAAAACCGAAAAGCTGGTCTCGACGACTACCGTTCGGTCATCGAAGCGACCGTTCAGAGAACCAGACCGGTCATCCTGACTGCTCTGGCCGCCGTCCTCGCCTTCATTCCGCTGACGCATTCCGTCTTCTGGGGAGCGATGGCCTACACGCTGATCGGCGGAACGGCCGTCGGCACCGTGATGATCCTTCTTTTCCTTCCCGCCCTTTACGCGACCTGGTTCCGGATCAGGCCACCCAAGGAGGAAAAGCATCATCAGGCGAAAGAAGGACTTTCCGCTTCGCCAAGCACGTTGGCGTCAGCCGAGTAATTCCGCAATTTTATATGTTGATCGACATCTAACCCCATGTTAGATGTCGATCATAATTTATAAACCGGATCGCGGCTCAGGCCAGACAGGCGCAGTTGCAATCCGACGACCAAACCCGAATGCATGGCAAAGGAGGCCTGAGTGGCTGATCCAAAAGTAGTTGTCATAACAGGAGCTTCATCAGGAATTGGCGAAGCGACGGCCCGTCTTTTGGCGGAAAATGGCTATCGCGTGTTTGGCGGCGCACGCACGCCCCGGCGCGCTCCCTCGATCCCGGGCGTCGAGTTTGGAGCCCTGGATGTCACGGATGACGCTTCGGTCGACGGCTTTATCGGCTGGGTTCTGTCAGAGACCGGAAAGATCGACATTCTCATCAATAACGCCGGTGTTTCCCTCATGGGTCCCGTCGAGAAAACCTCGATTGACGAAGCCGCGGCGATCTTTGACACAAATGTCTTCGGTCCGCTGCGCATGATGCGCGCCGTGCTGCCCTATATGCGCGGGGTGCGAAACGGCCTCATCATCAACGTCAGCTCCGTGCTGGGATTTCTGCCGGCGCCCTTCATGGGCATTTACGCCAGCAGCAAGCACGCGCTCGAAGGCCTGTCGGAATCTCTCGATCACGAAATTCGCGATTTCAACGTGCGCGTCGTTCTGATTGAGCCCACGTTCACCAACACAAACCTCGACGTCAACGCAGCGCACACCCAAGAACCGCTTGGTGCGTATGCCACTCAGTTCGAGGCGGCGACCAAGGCTGTCCAGTCTCAAATCAAATCGGCATCGCCGCCGACGTTGGTGGCCGGAAAAATTCTCCAGGCCATAACCAGCCCGTACAAAATGCGCCAACCTGCCGGAGGGCAAGCGACGCTGCTCAGCCGCCTGCGCAGGTTCATGCCGGCCAAGGCGGTCGACGGCAGCCTGCGGAAATCATTCGGCCTGGGAAAGGCATGATCGTCCAGTAGCTTGGCCATAACGCCTAGCTTTGGCCCCAAGCCCTCGCTGCCGGCAATGCGACGGCGGCGAGGTCGGTTTCCGGCCATTCTCGCACCGGATCGCGAGATCTCTTATTCCGGCGATGGAACGGTCGGCCAAGCTCCACCAGACGGTAAACGCAACCGGTGGCGCTACTTCTGCGCCACCTTGGCCGTGAACGTCGCGACACTCTGCCTCAGCACGCCCGCCTGTTCCACGAGTTCGCCGGAAATGGCCGAAACGCGTTCGGCCGAGTTGGAGGTCTTCTGGCCGGCCTCCACCAGTTTGCCGATCGCTCCGCCGATTTCATCGGATGATTTCGCAACCCCCATCGCCGAGTTGGCGATGTCGGCGGTCGCCGCCGACTGTTCCTCGACGGCGGCGGCGATGGCCGCGCCGATGCGCGACACTTCCGCGATGGTCTCGGTGATGCCGGAGATGTCGTTGACCGACTGCTGCGTCGCCTGTTGGATGGCGGCGATCTGGCCAGTGATCTCCTCGGTGGCTTGCGCCGTCTGGGAGGCCAGCGACTTCACCTCGGACGCCACAACGGCAAATCCCCGTCCGGCTTCACCGGCCCGCGCCGCCTCGATGGTGGCGTTGAGCGCCAGAAGATTGGTCTGGGCGGCGATGGAAGAGATCAGCTCCACCACCGAGCCGATCTTGTCGACGGCGTCGGAAAGTCCCTTCACCGAAGCGGCGGTCTGGCGAGCGCCCTCCACGGCCTTGGAGGAGACCGTCAGCGACACCTCGGCCTGACGGCCGATCTCGCCGATCGAGGCGTGCAACTCCTCGGTGGCGGCGGCGGTGGTGGCAATACCACTCCCGGCCATCTCCTGCGAGGCGCGAATGCTGTCGCAGCGGCTGGTCACCGACGCCGCCTGCGCCTCCAGCTCGCCGGAACTGGTGCCGAGATCGGCGGTCATCTTGCCGAGTTTGCCGAGCATGTCGTTGATCTGGGAATCGAACTCGCCGATCGCCGCCTGCACGCGGTCCTGCCGGTCGGAAATCTGCTGGATCAGCGTCTCGCCATAGACGGAAACGGCGATATCCATGTCCAGCATGGCCGCCTTGGTGACCGCGCCGATCATCCGTGCCGTCTTGGCGCCGGAGAGGCGGGCATGGCGGCCCATGATGACCGACACCTGCTGCAACACGTCGTTGTAACCGGCGATATACCAGTGCGGCTCCAGCCCGATGCGGACATGGGCGAGCCCGACGCGATGCACGCTGTCGAAATAGTCCTTGTCGAAGCGCGCCGAGAACAGCCGCTTCCAATGGTCGTACTGCGCCTTTTTCAGGTGGTCGACGCGGCCACTGACCAGGGACGCCAGCTTGGGCACCTGCATCCAGCGGCCGTAGAAGGCGGCGAGTATGTCGTTCATATGCCGGTCGAGGATCAGCCAGGCCTCTCGAATTTCCTCGCAGGCAGCGTTATCAATCCCATAGGATTTCGTATGGTCACGAAAATCGCCCCACGCAGCCATGCCGCCCTCCTCAGGCCGGAAATCGGATCCGTTCGAATCCCCCGGCCAACGAGTATCTGCGTATGTGATTGATAAAACCTGAATTTGTTATTCCTTGTGCCCCACCATCCAAACCGCGAGTAGTTTTGCGGCAGGAAGGAGCCCGCCGCTCCTGGCTTTGTTGCGCATCGGATTTTTCCGAAAAGCGCCCCCCTTCTCGGCCCGATGCTATAGGCTCGTCACACAGCCGGACCCGTCGCAAGGAGCAACACGCCGACATGGCCAAGATCGCCGCCATCCTCTATCCGCCCGGAACGGATATCGACGCGCTGCTCGCCGGCGTCGCAAGGGGCATATCGTCCACCGGCGCCCATGTCGGCGGGGCGGTCCAGGCGCGCGATGTGGCCGGCAAGAACGGGCTGGCTCTGATCGATCTTGCCAGCGGCGCCGTCAGGTCGATCTCCCAGAACCTTGGGCCGCTCTCCACCTCCTGCAAGCTCGACACATCGATCATGGCCGATATCGCCGGCGCTCTCGAACGGCAGATCGACGCCGGCCTCGACCTTCTCGTCCTCAGCCGCTTCGGCATCCGGGAGATCGAGGGCGGCGGCTTCCGCTCGCTGTTCGGCCGGGCCATGCTGGCCGAAACGCCGCTCCTCACCGGCGTCCGCGTCGAGCACGCCGAAGCCTGGGCCGCCTTCCACGGCGGCCTCGGCATCGACCTGCCGCCGGACGAAAGCCAAGTTCTTGCCTGGGCGAAGGACGCGGTGCTCCAGGCGCCCCAGCCGAACAATGTATAGTCGGCCTTCGCCAGAGCCGGCCGATCGGAGCCCTTCGCCGTTGACGCGAATAGTCTAGCCGGCGCGGCGAGGACGCTTCAGGCCCAGAAGGTCCGTGACATCCTTCATGGCGTCCGCCGAGGCGATGTCAATCTTCAGCCATTTGCCGTCGCGGTAGGTTTCCGTCGCGTCATAGAGGTCCATCAGCCGAGGGCTGAGCGCATCGCGCCGCTCCTCGACCTTGGTGCGCTCCGCCCCTCCCAGAACGACCACGACGGAAAAGGCGCGGTATTCGGGCAGCAAAGTGCAAAAGGCCTTCGATGTCTTATAGCGCAGCGACCAGCCGTGCCTGCGCCCGCCATAAAGCCAGTCGGGGGTGAACACGCCGGGATAGGATGCCGCGATCCAGTCCCGCAACGCCTGCCAATGGGCGAACGCCTCCGCGCCCACCCAGTTGCGGATCGTCGTCTCGTCCGGCACCGCCGTTTTGTCGACGAGCCGATCCCCGCGGTGCGCGCCCTCACACATGCCCTGTCCCTCCGGGCCAGTGCCTTCGAACGACGGTTCCAGTCGTTTCGGGATCTGGCTCTGAGAGCTTACAGCAAGGCTAGGCTCCTGTTCAGACCGAACCGGTCGACGGCCTTCACGATAACTTGGCTCACTTCAGCTTCCGTCACCTAGCGTAGCCCACTAGGCATACGATTCCCGGGTTTGCTAGGCTTCCGGGGCATCTCACGCGGAGGACTCTGCCATGACACTCCAAGATCTGTGGACCGCCGAGAACAGATTCTGGCTGGACGGCCCCGAATTCTACGAGAAGAAAATGGCGCCGGAGGCCCACATGATCTTCCCGCCTCCCGTCGGCATCCTCAAGAGCGAGGCCATCCTCGCCAGCCTGAAACAGGCGCCCCGCTGGCAATCCGTGGGCATCGACGAGAGATCGGAGACCGCGTCGGGCGACACGGTCGTGCTGGCGCCTACCGGGCAAAGGGCAGACGGCCAGATGCCGGGCCCTACGTCGCCCTGTGCCCCAGCACCTATGTCAAGAGAAGGATGGTGCCTGGAAGCTGCTGTTCCATCTGCAAACGCCGGCGGACTGACCGGCGCTTGCCCGAGAGTGGGGCCTCACGCCGGCACCGCATAATTCATCCGCTGGAGATCCTCGATCAGCCCTGGGCCGACCGGCGTCCATCCCAGCGGCTGGCGAGTAAGATCGCTCAACGCCGGCAAGTCGAAGCCGGCGAACATCGCGAACCAGCCGAAATGCGCCTTGGCCTCCTCGGGCGTGACCGATTTCACCGGCAGACCAAGCCCGGCGCCGATCACCTCGGCGATCCGCCGCATTGGCACGCCCTCTTCGGCCACCGCATTGTAGCGCTCGCCGTGTCGCCCCTTGTCGAGCGCCAGCGCGTAGAGCTTGGCGACGTCGCCCACGTGCGCCGCCGAATAGCGATGGCGGCGTCGCCGACATAGGCGACAACGCCCTTCTCCCGGCAGATGGCGACATACGGGCTGATGAGGCCTTGCTTGGCGGCGTCGTGCACCTGGGGAAGCCACATGACGCGCACATCCACGCCTGCTTCCAGCGCGGCGTTTCCGGCCTCTTCGGAGGCGATGCGCGGGTTTGCGATGCGCGGTGTTGAACACCGTCTCGATGGCCGGTGCGCCATGCTCCTGCTCGCCTATGCCGACCCCCGACGTGATGATCAGCGGCCGGTTTGAGCCCTTGAGTTCCTCGCCCAGGGCGCCAATAATCCGCCGCTCCTTCTCGCAATTCTCGACGAACCGGCTGAAGTCATGGTCGAAGGCGGTGTGGATCACCGCGTCGGCCTGGGCCGCGCCGGCACGAATGCTGTCAAGGTCCTCCAGGGCGGCATGATGGACGGTCGCCCCGGCCGCCTTCAGCGCCTCGGCGCCTCGCTCGGAGCGCGTCATGCCGAGAACCTCGTGCCCGGCAGCCAGAAGCTCCGGCACGATATGGGAACCGATGAACCCCGTCGCACCCGTCAGAAATACACGCATCGCAGCACTCTCCGCCGTTGTGATGCGAGAGAGACTAGCCGGTCTTCTTCATAGGAAAAGGTGTGACCTTATAGGGGTATAGTGCCTAACAGGATGAGGGGAGACGCATCCCGGACAGGTTTATCCGAGGCACTCGATAGGTGATAGAGACGGAGCCTTCCGACCTATTCGGCCCAATACGACCGCTTGATGGCTGCCGCTCGGCACCCAGGCACTTCCGCCGCCATCGCTCCAGCCTAGCGCAAGCCTTAATGTCATAAATGACAGTCGGCGGGCCTATCTCGCCTTCACTCCTTCGTTCCGCGGCATGAGGCTTCGGCTCAATCGGTTCGGCGCGACCATGATGGTCCGAGCAGGCGCGATGCAGGGCTTGATCATGGCAACGGCGCATCCCTCCACTGGCGCGGCGACCGGGGGCTTCCTTGGGGCAACCGCGGCGCCGCGCGTTACCAGCCCTGCCCGGCTGAAGCGCGCCATTGCCGACGCCAACGCATCGCTCCTTGAGGATGTCGCCGACATGCTCATCCCCTCCACCGAGTCGGTCGCCTTCAGCTCAGGGGAAGCGGCCATCGCCGTCGGGTGGAGCTATATCGACGACCTCGAGAATTGCATATCGTCGGTCAACGCCGCCCTTCATGTCGTCAACTCCAAGTCCGTCGAGGTCGCCCGCGCTCATTTCGGCAACGGCATCGCCAACCGCGTTCGCCTCATCAACGAAACGGCGCTCGATACCGCGCGCTACATGCTGGAATACAGGATCTCCTGCATAAGCCGCGCCTTCGCCATCACAGGCAAGCTCTTCGAGATGAATGGCAGCGGCAACCTCCGCATGGACTTGTTTGCGCTGACCTATGACGCCGGCACTTTCCGCGCCACGGTCGACACCGACCAGCAGGCCTGGATCGTCGAGAACGAAACGGCGCGGCAAGTGTCGGTCCGCGAGGTCACCGCCGATCTGGCGTGGGGCAAGCTGGTGCCATAGGAGGCAGATGGGCGCCGGGGCAATAGACGCCTTGGGGCGTCCGGTTGCGCCTAATCTCGCGGCTGTTCATCAATGCCGCTCGCCCAGCCATAGCCAATGGCCCAGAGGCGGGATGCCGTAACCTAACGCTCATCTACACCGACGGTGTCCTACACAGCACCACTAGTGGTTATTTCCTCCGCAAAAGGAAATGTGAATTAATAACCGGCTCAGATATATTATCCACATACCAAACCTCAGAGGAGTAACTCTCCTCTATAATATCAAATTTCTCAAGCAGATAAGATCTCACCTCTCGCAATCTTCTAGCCCATACCTTGTGCTTTCCATCCTGATATACGATAACCTCAGGATGATGTCTAAATAACGATAGCCGACCGATAAAAACAAACTCACTGGAAACCCGATATAGTTCCGAAATGGCACCCTCGAAGTCCGGAACATACTGAAGAACACCACTAACAAATACCAGACCGACACTCGCATCTCTAAAAGGCAAATTCTCGACATCACCTGATATATAATTCACATTATGAATATTGTTGTGCTTATTGAGAACTTCTACAATTTCTGGATTTACATCAATCCCCGTGCAATTTCTGCCAGTCATTTCTGCCAGATAACGCGTCCATTCGCCGCTGAGGCAGCCCACATCCAAAATATCTCCACTCATACCGAAGATATTGTTTCTAGAAAGCATCTCGGAAATCTCAACAACCGCAGGCCGCGACAGAAATCGCGCCTTCTTTTCTTCATTATAATCCGTCAGTAGCGAATCAAAATAATCTACACTGCCACCAACATTCCCTTCTTTTAAAAGGACACCTACTTTCTTTGGTAAGCTATTCATGAAGTATATAGGTGAATTTGTGTTCAAAATATACGTTTTGTATGGAGAAATAATATCATCGATATCTCTATTTACAGATTTATTTCGCTCGGTAAAATTGAATATTTTTCTCATGATTTTCATCATACATATCTCGAAACTTTGACGAGCGAATGTATATATATGTATCTGTATCTACAGATACTCACAATGCGAAATTCCAGAGTATAACCTTCTAAAAAGATACGTATTTTATTGAGACGCTTCAAAAATAAAATAACAAGAAGAAACAAGTATATATCAGATATATAAATCAACAAATCAAAATAAATACATTTACGAGAACTAAACACTCACAAAATAAATATTTATTACCATCATGCAGATATTTAAAATAGAAAATAAACTTCAACATAAGGAAAAATAAATTACAAAATTCAATGTTCTTCCGCGAAAACCCGCTGAATACGCCCCTGGCGCCCCTCAGACAGGAAACCGGGCTTAGTCAAGAAGGAGAAGCTCCGAAATTCGCGACCTTTTCGAAAACGCTGACTATGATTCAAACTGACTGGGTCCCGCTTAGTCGCGCCGATAGCTGAATAGCCCATTCGCTCCAGGTTCGAGATCAGACAGGACCGCTCCGCGTCCATGTAAGCCAATGGCAAATCGGCTAATTCGTAGCCGCAAACAGGACGAACCAGCCCAAATAGCCCCTGGCTTTCTGAAGAGACGGACTTGACCGGCAAGCAGAGTACGAGCACCAACAAGCTCGCGGTGGTTCGGCTCGACTCCAAAACGAAAACCGCGCCCTCACTTCCGTGAAGAGCGCGGCTTCGTATTCCTTCCCCCACCTTCACTCGGCGGCGAGCGGCATGCCGTCGGGGCCGAGCAGCTTGGGCCTAGGGCCCGGCTGCACCGATGAGGTCACGAGATGCGGCCGGATCGGAGCGGCCGGCTGGGGCTCGACGTGCGGGACGCCCTCATCCCGGACTTCGTTCTCGTCGGACTCATTCGGCGAGGCGAGCTTGCCGAACAGCCAGGCGATGGCGCGGTTGAGGCGGTTGATCATCAGGTAGAAGGACGGGATGAATACCAGCGACAGCACCGTCGACACCAGGAGGCCGCCGATCACCGCCACCGCCATCGGCGCCATGAACTCGGCGCCCTGGCCGGTGCCACGCGCTGCCGGATACATGCCGGCCACCATGGCGATGGTGGTCATGACGATCGGGCGGGCGCGCTTGCGGCCGGCGTCGATGATCGCCTCGGTCTCGCTGAGGCCGTGCTTCTGACGCTCGACGGCGAAGTCCACCAGCATGATGGCGTTCTTGGTGACGATGCCCATCAGCATGAGGATACCGATGATCACCGGCATCGACACCGCGTAGCCGGTGATGAGCAGCGCCGCCACCACGCCGCCGATCGACAGCGGAATCGAACCCAGGATGGTGATCGGCTGGAACACGCTGTTGAACAGCAGGATCAGCACGATGAACACGATGGTCAGGCCCGAGATCATCGCCACGGCGAACGCCTCGAAGATCTCTGCCTGAATTTCGGCGTCACCGGTGTTCTGGATGCTGACGCCCGCCGGGAAGGCCTTCACCGCAGGCAGGGCGTTGATCCGATCGAGGCCCTGACCGGAGGTGTAGCCCGGCATCATGTCGGTGCCCACCTTGACAAGGCGCGCCCGGTCGTAGCGGTCGATGGTCGAGGGTCCCTGGCCGAAGCCGATATCGGCCACCGCCGATAGTGGCACCGGCGCGCCGGAAGCGGTGGGGATCTTCAGCGCGGCGAGCGTCTCGATTTTGCCGCGCGCGGCGGTATCGAGTTGCACCCGCACCGGGATCTGCCGGTCGCCGTCGGTGAACTTGGCAAGGTTGCTGTCGACATCGCCGACGGTGGCGACGCGCAAGGTCTGCGACAGCGCATCCGTGGACACGCCGAGATCGGAGGCGATATCGGGGCGCGGCGTCACGCGGATCTCCGGCCGGGCGAAGGACGACAGCGCCGACGGGTTGGAGAACATCGGGTCGCCCCGCATGTCGTTCTCCAGCGCCGCCGCCGCCTTGGCCACGGCGGCGCCGTTCTTGCCAAGCACGCCGACGGTCGCCTCGCGATCGCCGCGCTCGTTGACGAAGAAGAAGCGGATGTCGGGAATGCTGCGCAGCACCTGCTGCACCTTGTATTCCATCTGCTTCTGCGTCTGCGTGCGCTCATCGCGCGGCACCAGATTGACGATGACGGCGGCGCGGCGCGTTTCCAGCGTGCCGGTCGGCGAGGTGCCGCCCATCACGAACACGGTTCTGACTTCCGGGAAGGCGTGCATGCGCTGGCTGATGCCGTCGGTCACGCGTTGCGTGTCGTCCAGCGTCGAGCCCGGCGGCAGTTCGATGGAGGTGACGATGCGCGCCTGATCGCCGGGGGCGAACAGCTCGGTCGGCAGCTTGGAAGCCTCTCCCATGGCGAACACGAAGGTGGCAAGGCAGGCGACGATGGTGACGGCCGGCATCAACGGCACGCTCAGCACGTGGCCGCGCACCCTGACCTTCGGCGACCACAGCGTCACCCTCAGGAAGGCGGTATAGGCACGCACGAAGGGACCGCCCTCATGCTCTTCCGGGTGCGGCCGGGTGAGCCAGGCCGAGAACAGGGCGAAGAACACCACGCCCACCGCCACCCACAGCGCCGTCATCTCGCCGCCGGAACGGGTCAGGAAATCGACCGTGGCGTCGACGCCCTCGAAGATGCCGGACTTGTCGCCGAGCGGGCCGTGGTCCTTCAGCCAGTTGATGCCGAAATAGGCGAGCACGCCGAGCGGCACGAACCAGATGAGACGACGCAGCGCCGTGCGCACGAAGCCGCGATAGACGGGCCGGCCGTCCTCGCCGTCGCCGGTGTAGGGCGTCTTCATGAAATAGGCGGCCAGCATCGGCGTGATCAGGCGGGCGGTGAGCAGCGAGAAGAACACCGCGATCGCCACCGTCAGGCCGAACTGGCGGAAATACTGGCCGGGGATGCCGGGCATGAAACTGACCGGCGAGAAGATGGCGATGATGGTCGTGGAAATGGCGATCACCGCCAGGCCGATCTCGTCGGCCGCCTCCACCGCCGCACGATAGGGCTTCTTGCCGGTGCGGATGTGGCGGACGATGTTCTCGATCTCGACGATGGCGTCGTCGACCAGGATGCCGGTTACCAGCGTGATGCCGAGCAGGCTCACCATGTTGAGCGAGAAGCCCAGGATGTCGAGCGCGAAGAAGGTGGGAATGGCCGACAGCGGCAGCGCGATGGCCGAGATGATGGTGGCCCTGAAGTCGCGCAGGAACAGCAGGACGACGATAACGGCGAGCAGCGCGCCCTCGATCAGCGTCTTCATCGAGTTTTCGAAGCTGTTGTAGGTCTGCACCGTGGAATCGTCGATGCGCTTCAGCGACACATCGGGGTATTGCTTGGAAAGCTTGTCGACCACCTTGCCGACCGCCACCGACACGGAGGCGTCGCTGGCGCCCTTGGCGCGATAGATGGCAAAGGCCACCGCCGGGCGGCCGTCGAGCCGGGCGAACGACTTGGGCTCGGCCCAATGGTCGACCACCTTGCCGACATCGGAGAGGCGAATGTTGCGGCCGTCGGCGAGCGGCAGGCGCGTCGCCGCGAGATCGGCGATCGAATGGGCGCTGGCCAGCGTGCGCACCGCCTGCGTCTGGCCGCCCACCTCGCCCTTGCCACCGGAGAGGTCGATGTTGACCGCCTTCAGCGCCGAATTGACCTGCGCCGCGGTGATGCCGAGCGCCATCAGCCTGTCGGGATCGATCTGCACCTGGATCTCGCGCTTGACGCCGCCCATGCGCTCAACACGACCCACGCCGCTCACCGACTGCAGGTCGCGGATCACCTTGTCGTCGACGAACCAGGAAAGTTCCTCCGGCGTCATGGCGGGCGAGGCCGCCGCATAGGTGATGATCGCCTGGCCCTCGACGTCGATGCGCCGGCTGACCGGCTCGTCGATCGTGCCCGGCAGATCGCTGCGGATCTCGGCCACCGCGTCCTTGACGTCGTTGAGCGCCCGGTCGGTGGCGACTTCCAGATTGAACTCGACCACGGTGGTCGACACGCCGTCGGTGATGGTCGACGTGATGTGGCGCACGCCGGAGATGCCGGCGAGCGCGTCCTCCACCGGCTTGGTCACCTGCGTTTCCAACTCCGACGGCGCCGAACCGCTATCGGTGATGGTCACCGAGATCAGCGGCAGGTCGATGTTCGGCATCATGGTGATCGGCAGCTTGGCGAAGGAGTAGAGCCCCAACGCGATCAGGCAGACGAACAGCAGGATGGGCGGAACAGGATTGCGGATCGCCCAGGCGGAAAAATTCCAGTTCATCCCTTCACTCCCGCGCCTTCGATGACCTGCGGCTTGACCTTGTCACCGCCCCTCAGGAACGTTCCGGCCTTGGAGACCACCAGTTCGCCCTCGGCGACACCGTCCTTCACTTCGATCAGGCCGGCGTCGGTGAGGCCGGTCTTGACCTTGCGCGTGTCGACAACGCCGTCTTTCACCACCTGCACCGTCGGCACGCCGTCTTCGTCGGTCACCGCCGTCACCGGCAGCACCAGGCCCTCGCTGTGGGCCACCTCGACGGTGCCGCGCGCAAAGGCGCCGACGCGCAGCCCCTGATCGGCCGGCAGCGCGATGCGCACCTTGCCGAGGCGGGTCGCGGCGTTGATCTCCGGCTGCACCAGACGCACGACGCCGTTGACCGAGATGGCCGATCCGGAGGGCTGCACCGCCACCTTCTGGCCGACCTTGAGTTCCGGCAGCAGCGTCTCGGTGACGTCGGCATCGAGCTCGATATCGCCCTTCTCGGCGATGACGAACAGCGGATTGCCGCTGGCTGCGGCGACCTGCCCAACCACCGCGTTGCGGCTGAGGATGAGCCCGGCGCGCGGCGCCTTGATCTCGGTCTTGGAGCGGCGCAGCTCCAGCTCGGCCCTCTGCGCCTCAATGAGCTTGCGCCCGGCCTCGGCGGAATTCAGCGTCTCCCGGGCGACCAGGACCTGCGCCTTGGCCTGCTCGGCCGCCAACTGCCGCTGGTCGAAGGCCTCCTTGGCGATGGCGTCGGTTCCCACCAGAGCCTGCCCCCGCTTGAGCGCCTGGGCCGTCTGGGTCGCCAACGCTTCGGCGGAGGTGATCTGGGCGCGCGCCTGGGCGATCTGGGCGTCGGAGGAGGCAAGCTGCGAGGTGTTCTGGGCCAGTTGCACGTCGATGGTGTCGACGGCGAGCCGCGCCAGCACCGCGCCCTCCTCCACCCGGTCACCGGCATCGACGGCAATGCTTTCGATCTTGAGGCCCTCGACGCCCGGCGTCACCAGCACCTGCTCGCGCGCCACCAACGTGCCGGTGACGAGCACCTTCTGGCTCAGCGCCTGCCGGCCGGCTTTGACGACGCTGACCGTCGGCACCACCTCCTGCGCGGTGGGCGCGGCGACGGGCGCCGTGTCCTCGGCCAGCGCCGGTAACGTTACGATATTACAGGCCAGCAATGCGCCGGCCAGTGGCATACCCCAGAACTTCATGACGCAACGTCCCCGTGGCCGATATATGCCGGCCTTAAAACATGACCAAAAGTTAATCCGCGCTGACATGTGGCTTCACTCCCTTCTTTCCAAGGGGGGAGCGGTGACAGGCCCTTCATTTTCCAACACCGCCGTGACAACGCGCGACAGGATGGTCTCGGCCCGTTCGACGTCGTAGTCGGGGTTGAGGCCCATGCGCAGGATGACGCCATCGGCGAAGGCGACCAGCGTCATCATGACCGTGTCGATATCGGCGTCGGCGGCGATCTCGCCGGTTGCCTTGGCGCGCGCGAAGACCTCTTGCATCAGCACGCGGTTTTCCGCCTCGCACTTGGCGAAGAAGGCGCCGACCGCCGTGTTGCGCATGCTCTCGACATAGACCTCGAGCATCATCTGCACGGCGCGGCGGTCGCGCATCGTCTCGATATAGGTAAGGCCGCAGCGCAGGAGACGGTCGTGCAGCGAGCCGGGCTCCAGCATCACTTCCAGAATGCGCCGGCCGGCGTACTGCTCCTCCTGGGCGATCGCTTCGATGATCGCGTCCTTGGAGGCGAAATAGCGGTAGATGCCGCCGGGGCTCATCTTCGCCTCGGCGCAGATCTCCTGCATCGACGTGCGATGGAAGCCGGCCCGCGAGAAGCAGGTGCGCGCCGCATCGAGGATGTGGGCGCGCCGCTCGTCCTGCTGTGGCGACGTGGCTTCGGACCGATGTGGCGCGTTGAAGTTCATGACGGCTTCCCCCGGGGCACCCGACGGCGCGAACGAACGTTCGCTCTCATAGGATTGTGTCTATCTTGCGTCAATGCACGGGATGGTCGGCCGATCGTTCCGCCAGCCGCTCCCATGGGGTGCGAAAGGGCCAAATCGGCCGGATTGGCGCTAACGGCCTGTAGAGATGTGGGTTTGGCGTCCACATCCGAAGATTGTCCTCTGTCCGACGGTATGTCTGATCGAATACGGATAACAATAGTCAGCTTTGCTTTTTGACTTGCGACCCTGTGAAATCGGGTTCATGCTCCCTCCTGTCAGCAACAAACGAAAGGAGGTGACCGGTGAACTTACGCAATCGATCCTCGATTGAGGCAAGAATTCGCTGGACATTAACTTCCTTGAGTGACCTCCAGTTCTAGAAATTGCCTATCTGTCGTTGCGACAACCCCATGTGCGTCGCACGAACACTGGTGGTTAAGCCTTTCTGCTAAGAGATGGGCTACGATCATCGGGTCGAGGAAGCGCATGCCTCGTTCCATCCCGTCCGGATGGGGCGGGGCATGTCGTTTTTTCCGGCACCCGGATTCAAATTCCTGTGATCGGCCCAATCTGCCCCGCGCTGTCTTCGTGGAAGAGCGCCGCGCAACGTCGGCCGTTGGGTCACCTGGCAGGCTTGGATTGAGCCGAGTGCATCCAACCGAATGATGCGACCGATAAGGCCCCGGCAAAACTGCCGGCCTCAACTGGGCAAATGCCGCAGCGAACCGCCATTACGGAAAGCAGACCTGCAGCTTTTACATACTTAACACAGCCAATTGATAAATTGCAGCTTTGGCGGATTGATAGAACAGTGCTCGCGTAATTGGGGTTGCCGGCTCCGTCTCGCGCACGACGTTGGCGGGCGAGCGGAAATAGCTTGCGGGTCACGCGCAACGAAATCGGCAACTATTCTCTGAAGCGATTTCAATCGAAGCAGAAATACTGCGGAGCACGCATGTTCCATGCCGAACGTCTCGCGCAAAGCGAAGAAAATAGGGAGGCCAATCATGGGGTTATACACAAAGAACGGACTTCCGCTTCTAGAGGACGAATCCTACATCTTTACGAGCTCCGGCCTGGCGGTTGGGCAACTCCGCGGCGACAAGGTCTTCAGTCCCGAAGGCCACTACGTCGGCACGATCGTCGACGACAGGCTCGTCTATAGAGAGGCCGACAGCCGTTGCATCGGGGCACCATTCTCGATTTCCAACCGCGTCGGCCACGCCGCCGCGCATGCGGCAACTGCGACGACGCTGGGCGACGAGCCGCGCATTCCGCAATAGCCGCCGGCGGAGCAGCGGTACCGAAGTCTGCTAAAACGCCGACCTCACGGACCGGCGTTTTTGCGTTTGAGAGAACAATCATCGTGTGTTCGGCGGCGGCACGCTCTGGCTTTCCTGCCGCTTCGATCCTTCAAGACCCGACTATGCGCGAGTCATCGGGGACCAGACTGATCTTTGCGTAGTGCAATGTCCTGCGACAAAAACGCCGAGCTTCGCCTCGCCCATCTGGCTCTGCTACCACGAGTCCCGAACGGACGATCCGCTCTTGCGCACCGTTGCGAGCTTTCTGGGAGATCGGATCTCAGAAGCGGTCAAAGGACGTGAAGAGCCCGAGCGAAACAGCTAGCCTCGTCGCCTGCGGCTTCCCAAACGAGTGCGTTAACGCCCCAAAGGCTTTTTCGCCAAAACGCGCAGCAACACAAGAAATAGCCCGAGCGCCAAAACGCCGATTGTGGAACCGAACCACATAGTCGCCTGTGCATCGCTACACTGATTTCCGAACGGGCAAACATGTTGCGAGTCCGCCCATGCCACCAACGCGGCAAAGAAGAAAAGCGCCGAAACGGACAGCAGAATCAAACATAAAACACCCGCTAGAAACTTCAGAAAAACCTTCAGTGCGGGCGAAAGTAAATCGAATGCGGATTCATAATTATCGTCGACCGAGTTCGCCGGTTTGTTCAAAACTGATCTCAGGGAATAAACCAGAGCCGAAAGCACGAGAACGGCAGCCAAAGCGTACAGCACTCGGATCGACGGCGGGTTGTCGCAGGCTGTGCCGAAAGCGCTCGCTGACCCTTCAGGATACTCTTCCAAACAGATGGCTTCAGCTTCGCTATTCGCCCCCCGCCCCAGTGCGGCAAATGAAAACACGATAAAGAGCAGGAGAAGCAGCTCGTTGATCACAAACCGGCAAATTCCGACGAGGGCTTTCTTGTAGGTCGCAGCCTGCATGTTCCGAATAGCCTCTTTGGCGCCGCCGAGGCGGTGCACCCGAGAAAGCGGGCGATGGACGAATAGCGATGATCGCTACCCTCCCTGGCGCCCGCCTCAGCAATGCGCGTCAAGGCTGAATGTACATCGGCAACTTCATCGCGGGCAACATCAAGCTCGGCGCCTTCCCTCGACTTTCGGCTTTGAAACGCCCCCTCCGGCGTTTACCATGGCTTGGCCCCAATCGGCCCGACCTCGGCGCCTTCCCGATCATCGCCGGCGATGGGTCGATGGCCTCGACGGAACCCAACACCTGGCTGCTGTCCTTGGCCAGCGCCGCCAAAATCGCCTACCGGTCCAATTCGGTATCCGGCCTCCTGGCTGCCACCAAGGCCGGCATGGGCCTATCAGCCCTGCCCGCCCTCGCCGCAGCGTCCGAGCCAGACCTTATCGCCTGCCGCGCCCTCAAGAGCTTCGCCTCGCCCGTCTGGCTCTGCTACCACGAGACCCGCAAGGACGATCCGCTCTTGCGCACCGTCGCCAGCTTTCTGGGGGATTGGATCGGCGAGAGGGGCTAAGGGCGCAGAGAGCCCGAGCGGAAACCTGACCTCCAACAGGCAGTGCGGGCCGGCATCAGGGATAGGCACCATCTCGATTGCGCTTGAAATGCCACCTCCGGTAGTTAAGCTGATGCGACCCAATCGGATCGACCGATGGGCTTTTCTCTGTCGAGCCCAGCCCCGATGTCCGTCACCGCCAAGCCGATCCGCTTTTCCGCAAAGCCCTTGCGTCTTCTGAGCGGCGCCATCACTGCCGCAGCTTTCGCCATGACGGTGATTGGCTGTCTCAACGTCGTCGCGCCAGCTTCGGCGGCTGGTCCCGAACCTGCCATATCCAGCGAAGACGCAATCGCCCATTTCGATGATCTGATCGCTAAATACAGCGCGAGAGATGATCTGGAGTCACGTGAAAGGCTCGCCTCTGTGCACTTTGGCAGGGCGAGCAGACTCGCTAGTGCAGGACGCCCGATAGAGGCGCTCAACGACTATAACGAGGTCATCGTCAGCTTGAGTACGGCAACCGAGCTCTCTCTTCGCAAGAAAGTGGCAACTGCGCTCTGGGGGCGAGGAGCCCTGCTTGGCGAGATGGGACGCTCCACCGAAGAGATCGCCACATACGACGACGCCATCGCCCGTTTCGGCACAGAAACCGATCCCTACTTGCGGAGTATGATCGCCAGAGCGAAGTTGGGCAAAGGAAAGGCGCTCGAAAGGTTTGGGCGCAACGACGGCTCGATCGCCATCTACGATGACATCATCGCCCATTACGACGAGATAGATAATCCGTTCTCGACACCCATTGCCCCCGACGCATTTTTGACCAAGGGGGCATTGTTTGAAAGACTCGGGCGGACCGATGACGCGTTTGCGGTCTACGACGAAGTCGTCGCGCGCTACGGTGCGATAGACGATCTGTTCCGACGCGAAGCCGTCGCCGACGCTCTCATAAACAAGGGACTCATGCTGGTGAGGCTTGACCGTGCCGAGGAAGCAATCCCCTTGTACGACGACGTTGTAGCTCGATTTGGTACCGCCGACGACGCTTCTCTACGCGCCAAAGCTCTCACCGCCGTCAGCAATATGAGCGCCGCGTATGCCTATCTCGGGCGCAACAAAGAGGCGTTCTTTATCCTGAGCAGGCTCATCACTTATTACGACACAGACACCGAACCGGAACTGTTCGAACCGTTGGCCCAGGCGCTGCTGAAGAAAGCCGCACTGATTGATAAGGCGGGGCGCGGCGACCTCGCGATCGCCACCTACGACGAAGTCATTAGCCGTTACGGGACGATCGCCGACCCGCTTTTGCAACAATCGGTTGCTCAGGCGCTCGCCCACAAGAGCGCCACTCTCGAAACGCTCGGGCGTCGTGACGAAGCGTTCGCCGTCTACGACGACATCGTCGCCCGTTACGGCACGGCGACCGAGAGGTTTGCGCGAGGAGCGGTCGCCTTGGCGCTCTACAACAAGGGGGTCGGCCTCGGCAAGCTTGGCCGTGGCGAAGACGCCATCGCCAGCTACGATAACGTCATTGCCCGCTTCGGGACGGAGACCGATTTACCGCTGCGCGAACAGGTGGCCAAGGCCCTCGTTAACAAGGCGCTTATCCTCGACACCCTCGGACGCAGCAACGACGCGATCGCCGCCGACGATGAGGTTATCGCCCGCTATGGGGAAACCACCGAGCCTGCCCTACGCGAAGCAGTCGCACAAGCTCTTGGGAACAAGGCGACGACGCTCGCGGAGGCGGGGCGCAAAGACGACGCGCTCGCAGTCTTCGACGATGTCATCCGCCGTTTCGGCGAGGCGACTGAACCGGCCCTACGCGAACAAGTTGCCACCGCGCTCTTCAACAAGGGAGTCTCGCTCGCAATGCTAGGGCGCAATGACAAGGCGTTCGGCATCTTTGACGATATTATCGCCCGCTATGGCCAATCGGCTGAACCATCCCTGCGTGAAGTAGTCGCCAAGGCGGAGGCAGCTAAGAAGGTTGTTCAGGAGCGCTAGGCTCCCATGCTCATAGTGAGTTGCTTCGGGCCGCAATCCCAACAAAACACTCTCCTCGACTTTCGGCTTTGAAACGCCCGCTCCGGCGTTTACCATGGCTCGGCCCTGATCGGCCCGGCCGGAGGGGCTTTTTGAAACGAGCCAGAGGTCCGGATGTCCAGCACCGCCAAGCCGACCCGTTTTTCCGTCAAGCCTTTGCACCTTCAGACCCGTCGCCTTGCCGACGTGGCGTCCGGCCGCGCCGATCCCGACCTGGTGATCACCGGCGCCCGCGCCCTTTCCACCTATTCCGACCGCATCCTCAACGACCGCGAGATCTGGATTTCCGGCGGCCGCATCGCTGCCTTGGTGCCCGCCGGCAGCTACCGGGGCGGTTCGGCCACGATCTATGACGCCCACAACGCCATCCTAGCCCCCGGCCTGATCGATCCGCATATCCACATCGAAAGCTCGATGGTGACGGCCTGCGCCTATGCCGAGGCGGCGCTGCTCAATGGCACCACCACCATCTTCTGCGACAGCCACGAGATCGGCAACGTCATGGACGTCGCCGGCATCGAGGCGATGATGGAAGACGCCCGCGAGGCGCCGCTGTCCATCTTCCACACGCTGGCCTCCACCGTGCCCGCCACCTCGCCCGAGATGGAGACGGCCGGCGGCGACCTGACGCCGGAGAAGATCGCCTATCTGTTCGACAAGTGGCCCGAGGCCGTGGCGCTGGGCGAGAAGATGGACTTCGTGCCGGTCACCATGGGCGATGAGCGCAGCCACGCCATCATCGCCGCCGCCCTGTCGCGCGGCCGCCCCGTTTCCGGCCACGTCTACGGCCGCGAGTTCGTCGCCGCCTATGCCGCCTCCGGCGTCACCGACACCCACGAGGCCACCGACCGCGACATCGCCGACGATCTCCTGGAAGCCGGCGTCTGGATCTTCCTGCGCGGCGGCCCGCCGACCACGCCCTGGCACTCGCTGCCCGAAGCGATCAAGACCATGACCGAGCTCGGCGCCTCGCCGCGCCGCATCGCCGTCTGCACCGACGACCGCGACGCCGAAGACCTCCTGGCCTTCGGTCTCGACTGGGTGGTGCGGCAGGCCTATCGGATCGGCGTGCCACGCACCACCGCCTGGGCGCTCGGTTCGATTTCCGGCGCCACGCGCTACGCCATGGACGGCGATATCGGCGGCCTCGGCGGCGGTCGGCGCGCCGACCTGGTGCTGCTCGACGACGATCTGGTGCCGCAGAGCACCTGGTACGGCGGCGAGCTGATGGTCGATCGCCGCTCGATCACCCCGACGCTGGAAGCCGCCCTGGAAGCGCGCTACCGCTATCCGGACGCCGCCTATGCGACGGTGCATCTGCCCAAGGTGCTGAAGCTGACGCCGGATCTGCCGACCGTGCCGCTCACCGCCAACGTCATCCGCACCGAGCTGCCCGGCATCGTGCTGAAGCACGTCAAGCTGGAGCTCGAGCCGGCCAACGACTGGCAGACGCTGTTCGACCGCCACGACCTCGCCTTCGTCACCGTCGTCGAGCGGCACGGCAAGTCGGACGGCAACATCGCCCATGGCCTTCTGCAGAACTTCGGCCTGAAGCACGGCGCCGTCGCCTCCTCGGTCGGCCACGACAGCCACAACATCATCGTCGCCGGCACCAACGAGGCCGACATGCGCGTGGCGCTTGCCGCCATCGAGGCCGAGCGCGGCGGCATCTGCGTCGTCCGCGACGGCAAGGTCACCGCCATGGTGCCGCTGCCGGTCGCCGGCCTGATGTCCGACAAGCGCGTGCATGTCGTCGCCGGCGAAGTGCAGGCGCTGAAGGCCGAGTGGGAAAAGTCGGGCTGCACCCTGCCCTACATGGGCTTCAACCTGATCCCGCTGTCGGTCATCCCGGAAATCCGCATCACCGACAAGGGCATGGTGCTGGTGCCGGAAATGATCCAGGTGCCGCTGTTCGAAGCGGCCGAGTAAGGCGAGCGCAAGCCCCGCTTTCGGACGCATCGAACAGCGCCGGGAGCGGATTATGAAGTTAAGTCATAGACATAAACTGTCTTCCTCTGCGAAGGCAGAGGACCTCAGGCAGGATAGAGCGCGCGGCTAATATAGATTTCCGGGGATGTGAAGTGCCCTGTAATCACCCCGCGCCTCTTTCTGCCCGAGGTGGCCCGCCTTCGCGGACCATGACAAATTATATATACAAAACAAATACATAAGGTACAGCCCAGCAAAAGCTGGGATTTGGGAGATAGAAGGCGCTCTTATCTTCCTGGCGCACATGGGATAAGGCATGGAAACGGTTTCGATCGCGCTGGTCCTGTTGCTGGCCGTCGTCTTGAGCGGCGTCCTGGCGCGCATGTCGCCGTTTACCCTGCCGCTGCCGCTCTACCAGATCGCGCTGGGCGCCTGCGTCGCCTCGGTGGCCAATCTCGGCGTGGAACTGCAGCCGGATATCTTCTTCCTGCTGTTTCTGCCGCCGCTGCTGTTTCTCGATGGCTGGCGCATTCCCAAAGAGGGCCTGTTCCGCGACAAGGGCATGATCCTGGAGCTGGCGCTCGGCCTTGTCATCTTCACGGTCGTCGGTGTCGGCCTGTTCATCAACTGGATGATCCCAGCCATGCCGCTCGCCGTGGCCTTTGCGCTGGCGGCCATCGTTTCGCCGACCGACCCCATCGCGGTGTCCGCCATCGCCTCCAGGGCGGCGATCCCCAAGCGGTTGATGCACATCCTCGAAGGGGAGTCCCTGCTCAACGACGCCTCGGGTCTGGTCTGCATGCGCTTTGCCGTGGCGGCGGCGCTCACCGGCACCTTCTCGCTTCCCGACGCTTTCGTCACCTTCCTCTGGCTGGCCATCGGCGGCATCGTCATCGGCACCGCCGTGACCTGGGGCGTGACCAAGGCCAAGAACTGGCTGTCGAAACAGTTCGGTGAGGATAGCGGCTCGCAGATCCTGGTCAGCCTGCTCATTCCCTTTGCCAGCTACCTCCTGGCCGAGCATCTGCATTGCTCAGGCATTCTCGCCGCCGTCGCCGCCGGCATCACCATGAGCTACGCCGAGCAGTCCGGCCAGGCGCTCGCCGTCACCCGCGTCCGGCGCAGCGCCGTATGGGACACCGTCCAGTTCACCGCCAACGGCATCATCTTCGTCCTGCTTGGCGAACAGCTTCCTCAGATCGTCTCGGGTGCCGCGCGGGCCGTCCAGGAGACCGGCCATCACGATCCGGCGTGGCTGGTGGTCTATGTCGTCGCCATCAACCTGGCCCTCGCCGCGCTACGCCTGCTGTGGGTCTGGACCTCGATGCGCTTCGTCCTGTTCCGGGCCGCCCGCCAAGGCAAAACCCTGGCAACGCCGAGCTGGCGCCTCGTCGTGGCGACGTCGCTGGCCGGCGTGCGCGGCACCATCACGCTGGCCGGCGTGATGACCCTGCCGCTGACCCTCAACGACGGATCGCCGTTCCCGGCCCGCGATCTGGCCATCCTGCTGGCCGCCGGGGTGATCATCCTGTCGCTGGTCGCGGCGAGCATCGGGCTGCCACACCTTCTGAAAAACCTCAAGCTGCCGCCGGAACCGTCAAACCAGGAAGCGGAGGATGAGGCCCGCACGGCGGCGGCCGAGGCGGCGATCCGGGCCATCGAACAGGCGCAGCACAAGATGGGCGAAGACCGCGCCGATGCCGATCTCTATATCGATGCCGGCGCGCGGATCATGGAACTCTACCGCCAGCGCATCAATGGCCGGGCCAAGACCGGCGATGAGCGCAATCTGGCCCGTAAGATCGACGACATCGAACACAAGCTTCGCCTCACCGGATTGCGCGCCGAGCGCGACGAAATCTATCGCAACGCCCGGGCTCGCAAGATTTCCGACGAGGCGGCACGCAAGCTGGTCCGGGAAATCGATCTGCTCGAAGCCCGCTTCCGCGTGATGACGTAGTATTTCGGTGGCGCGCGAAAGGCGCTCATGCTCGCCGCTCCACCTTCAGGAAGCGCGAGCGATATTCCGTCGGCGTTAGTCCGACCTTCTTGCGGAAGTGGTGGCGGAGGGCGTGGGCGCTGCCGAAGCCAACGGCCGCCGCCACCGTTTCGATGGCGAGATCGTCGGACGACAACAGGCCCTTGGCCGCCTCGACGCGCTCGGAGATCAGCCAGTCGCCGGGGCTGCTGCCCGTCGCCTCCTGGAAGCGGCGCAGGAAGGTGCGCAGACTCATGCGGCAGTCGTGCGCCATCGCCTCGGTGGTCCAGTCGCGGGCAATCGTCTCGCGCATCCGGTCGAGCAGCGGCGCCACCTCGCCGGTGGGGCGCGCCGGCACTGGCCGTTCGAGAAACTGCGCCTGACCGCCCGAACGATGCGCCGGCACCACCAGCCGCCGCGCCACCGAGTTGGCGGCGTCCGCGCCGAAGTCCTGCCGTACGATCTCAATCAACAGGTCGATGCCCGCCGCGCTGCCAGCCGAGGTGAAGACGCGGTCGTGCTCGCGATAAAGCGAGGCGGCGTCCACCGTCACCGCCGGAAAGCGCCGCTGCAGCGCCGCGGCATAGCGCCAGTGGGTGGAGACGGTGCCGCCATCGAGCAGGCCGGTGGCCGCCAGCACGAAGGCCCCCGAACAGATCGACACCAGCCGCGCGCCTCGGGCATGGGCCGCCCGCAACCTGGCACACAGCGCTTCCGGCACCGGCACGTCGGCGCCCTTCCAGCCGGGCACAACGATGATGTCCGCCTCATCGATCAGCTCAGGTCCTCGGTCGGGCATGATGGCAAAACCACCATGCGCCCTGAGTGGTCCGGGCTCGATGGCACTGCTCTGAAAGCGATACCAGCCCGGTCCCATCTCCGGTCGATAGAGGCCGAACACTTCCGAGACGATGCCGAACTCGAAGGTGCAGAGACCGTCGTAAAGCAGCGCGACGGCGAGCGGTCCCAGAGGCGCAAAGTGGTTGGCGTCATTTGGCATGATCTTTACGTATATTGTCATCCACGCCAATTGCAAGCCTGTCGAGGCATCAGCAAGATCCTGCCGTCAGCCAAACACAGGAGAGCCCAATGAAATCAGGTGTTACCGAAATCCCCGCCGCGCCCAGTCCTATCGCCCGCGAGCATTTCGCGGCCGAGTTCACTTTCGAGACCGACTGCTGGGACGTGCATGACGCGCTTTCAAAAGGCGCCGACTTCGTGCTGCTCGACGTGCGCAGCCCCACCCTGTTCGCCAAGGGGCACGTGCCCGACGCCGTCAACCTGCCGCATGGCAAGATCATCCGCTCCAAGCTGGCGGATTGGACTGAGGAAACGCTGTTCGTCACCTATTGCGCCGGCCCGCATTGCAACGGCGCCGCGCGTGGCGCGCTGCGTCTCGCCGAGCTCGGCCGTCCCGTGAAGATCATGGCCGGCGGCATCGCGGGCTGGATCGACGAGGGCTTCGAGTTGGCTACCGGCGACGCCTGACGGAAGATGTGGCTCTCCTAGGCGCGGCGCGGCGGAAGCCCGCCGAGGCTCAGGCTGGCGCGAACCGCCTCGGCGATCTTGCCCGAGCGGGTAGTGCCGCTCAAGCTGGCGGCGCGGTCGAGTTCGGCCAGCAGGCGCTCGTCCATGGTGATCTGCACGGGAACGGACTTGCCCGGCAGTTCCACCGGTACCGCCGCGATGATGGCCCCGTTGAGGTTTCCCTTCCGTCGGATATCGTCGACCGTACGGATCAGCGGAAAGGTCTGGTTATTCTCGACCATGCTTTTGACGTGAGCGACCAGTGCCTTGGCGCCTCGGGCGATCACGTCGTCCATGTTGTTGGCCGCCGAGGCGCACCCGGGGAAATCCGGAAAGGAAATGCCCAGAATGCTGTCTTCTTCTTCCTGAATGAGCGCGACGACATAAGTCACATGTGCCTCCTTGGCCCGCGGCGCGGGACGAGCGAAACTCGCTTTGGGCCTTTGTTCAAAAGCATGTCGCGCAAAACAGCAGCGCACTTTGCGCCACATGTTTCACGGCGATTCCAGCAAAATTTGGTCGAGGGTTCCGTCGGCGGTGGCGCTCGAACAATGGGAGGGCGACTTCCGGCGCCTCCCACGTCCATCAGACACTCGCATGACGCCGCAATAAAGGCAGAGAGCGCCTTCCGCCCTTAGCCGGCGCTGCCGCCGGCCATTCTCGCCAGCACGTCCGGCGTGAAGGGATCGGCCAGCGCCGCGTCGGGGCGGCTCACCGGCGTCTTCTCCGACGTCATCCGGGAGAGCTTCGCCGCGCCCTTTTCCTGGAGAATGGCGCGGAAGGCCGGGTGCATGCCGCCATCGACATAGGACATGGCCGGCACCACGGGGTTGGCGGCGACGATGGCAGCGATGGCGGCGTCGTCCTTGGCGGCCTTGGCCACCTCGGCGGCGGAAAGCGCCGCGTCCGTCTCAAGCGGCGGACAGGGGGCGAGCGGATCGGCCGAAGCGTCGAGGTTGGTGGCGTTGAACACATAGTGGCCGCCGCAAGAACCGACCTGCGGCTCGCGACGCGTCAACTCGAAGGCGTCGCTACCGGCTTTCAGCGTGCGCCAGAACGGCATGTTCGGGTCGTCGCGGTGTAGCGCGAAATTGGCCGGCGTCATGCGGAAGGGCAGCGCCTCCACCTGGAAGGCCCCCTGCCCGCCCTTGAACGCCTCGCGCGCCACGGCGTAGATCTCGAAGGCCGCGTCGTCGGTCACCGCATAGCAGCCCGACGACGAGCAGGCGCCGTGGATCATCAGCGCCGCGCCCTGATAGCCGAGCGCCGCCTCCAGGCGGTTGGGATAGCCGAGATTGAAGGAGAGATAGTAGCGGCTGTCGGGGTTCATCTGCGACTGGGCGATGGAGTAGAAGCCTTCCGGCGTCTGGCGATCGCCTTCCACCGTCTTCGGCCCCAGTTTTCCCGACCAGCGGCAGATCGGATAGGTCTTGAGAAGCGCATAGCGGCCGTCGCGCCCCATCTTCCACAGTTCAAGTTCGCTTTCCTGCTTGAAGACGCGGATCAGGATCGGCGAGGCGACGCTGAGCCCCCGGCTGTTCATCTCCGACAGCAGCTTGGCCGGCACCGGCCGCTCCGAGCGCTTGAGATCGTAGCCGAACAGCGCGCAGCCCGAGAGAGCCATCATGGCGCTGAGAAGAAATGCGGCCGAACGCAATTTCACGGGGCGAGCCTTTCATCAGGTCGGACACGCTGCGCGCACCGACACACGGGATGCGCTACTCCATTTGCCGGTGATTTGGCAACCGCCCGGCCCGGCAACGGATCAGGCCATCTCGCACGGCCGGATGCGATCGAGCACCTCGGCCATCTCCTCGGCGGCCGCCGACAGGTCGTATTTGGACTGCAGGTTCATGAACCACTGCGGATCGAAGGCCAGGAAGCGGCCGAGCCGCAAGGCGATGCTGGCGGAAATGCCTTGCCGGCCGTGACAGATTTCATCGACGCGGCTGCGGGGAACATCGATCGCATCGGCCAGCGCAGGAACGGAAATTCCCAGCGGTTCCAGAAACTCTTCCCTGAGGACGATACCCGGATGCGGAAATTCGCAAGTCATGGGCGGTCTCCCTGGTGGCAAACAGAGTCCTCGGCGTCCCGTGCATCGCCGCCCTTGACGGCAATGCCCTTGCCAAGGCCGGCGGCAGCCCATTCGGATCGCCGCCGCGGTCGGGGCGGTTGGATATCGAGCGTCACACGCTGAGGCTGGCGCGCAGAGCTTCGGCGATCTTCTCCGACCGGCTGACACCACTCGCCCTGGCGGATCGATCGAGCGCTTCGAGCAGATGCTCGTTCATGGTGATCTGCAAGGGAACGGATTTGCCCGGCAGGTCGACCGGCACGGCGGCGATGATCGCCTCCTGGATTTCCAGCGTACGGCGGATATCGTCGATGGTTCTCAGCGCCGGAAGGGTCTCATTCTTCTCACCCATGGCCCGGACATGGGCGGCCAGCGCCACGGCGGCCCGGGCGATCGCGTCGTTGAGGTTGGTCGCTGCCGAGACGCAACCTGGAAAATCGGGGAAGGAAACGCCGAAACTGCTGTTTTCTTCTTCGTGAATGAGCGCGACAGCATGGGCCATGTATGCCTCCTGGCTCCATTTTTTCGGGACGAGAGGGGCTTCCGCGAAGGAAGGCGCCATCCACAAGGAGCCAATCAAGTATATGGCCTCCCGGTGAATGGAGAACCTCAGGCGGGATACGGCAGGCTATGAAGAACGCCCTGTTTCGGCCCGAGACAGCCGAGGCTCGCAAAACATGGTAAACAAAATATTAACATGAAACTAGCACTCATTAATTAGTGCGTATTCTCCCGCAGGCCCCAGCCGAATGCGTGACAGCGTGGCGGATGACGAAAGGCGCGGAGCCACGGGCTTTCTCACGGGCGCGTCGTCTCACCGCCGTCATGGCCCGCCGCCGTGAGCACCAGCGCGATATGGGCGTGGGCGATCGCCAACAGGTCCGACCGGGGCGTACCGGCCCGGGCACGCAACGCCAGAGAGTGCTGGAGCGCCGCGAGCATGACTGCGAGACCCGCGACATCGGCGCCGGGCGATATCTCGCCGGCCTCGGCCGCCATGGTCATCCTTCTCAGGAACAGGCTGTCGGTCTTGCCGACGGCGGCGGCCAGTTCGGCGCCGATCTCCGGATCGGCGGCGGCCTCGCCGGAAATGACGCTCAGCACCGGGCAGCCGAGCGGCTCGCCTTCCCTGGAGTGATAGGCGGCGACGATCTCGTCGAAGTAATCCCTGAGCCCCTTGCCGAGCGACGGCTCGTCGAACAGGGCATGCCGCCGCCGCTCGGCCGATTGCTCCGAATACTGCCGCACCGCCTTGCGATAGATCTCCAGCTTGTTGCCGAAGGCGGCGTAAAGGCTCGGCCGGCCCATGCGGGTGGCCTCCGAGAGGTGGTCGAGCGAGGTGGCGGTGTAGCCGCGCCGCCGGAATTCACCGAGGGCGGCGGCCAGCGCTTCCGTCGGATCGTATTCCCTTGGCCGGCCACGCGCGGGTTTATCTTTCATTTTATACTGCTTCGCAAAAAATTAATGGACGCTCCATTTTATGCGACCTAGTATGAAATTGTGAGAGGAAAATGGAGCTGAAAAATGGCTGACAAAATCCGCATCGGTATCAATGGCTTCGGTCGCATCGGCCGCATGGTTTTCCGGGCGGCCGAGGCGCGTGATGATCTCGAGGTAGTGGCGGTGAACGACCTCTTGCCGATCGATCATCTCGCCTATCTCCTGAAATACGACAGCGTGCATGGCGCCTTTGCCGGCGAGGTGGCAACCGAACCCAGCGCCCTGATCGTCGACGGCCGCAAGGTCCGCGCCTTCGAGGAAAAGGAGCCGGCGGCCATCCGCTGGGGTGACGCCGGCGTCGACCTGGTGATCGACTCCACCGGGCGCTTCCTGACCACCGAGCAGGCCGACGGCCACATCAAGGCCGGCGCAAAGAAGGTGGTGCTGTCGGCACCGCCCAAGGACGACACGCCGGTGTTCGTGATGGGCGTCAACGCCACCCACTATGACGGGCAGGCCATCGTCTCCAACGCCTCGTGCACCACCAACTGCGTGGCGCCGCTCGCCAAGCTGATGCACGACCTCTGCGGTCTCGAGGAGGCGCTGATGCTGACCGTGCACGCGGTCACCGCCAGCCAGAACACGGTCGACGGCGTGGCACGCAAGGACTGGCGCTTCGGACGCGGCATATTGGGCAACATCATTCCGGCCACCACCGGCGCGGCGCGCATGGTGGGCAAGGTGATCCCGGAACTCAATGGGCGCATCAACGGCATGGCGGTGCGCGTGCCGGTGGCCGACGTTTCGATGGTCGACCTCACTTGTCGCCTCAGCACCAAGGTATCCTACGCCGAGATCTCCGAGGCGATCCGCGATGCATCGGCCGGCGCCTATCGCGGCATCCTGCAGTGGTGCGACGAGCCGGTGGTCTCCACCGACCTCACGGGCAACCCGCACAGCTCGATCTTCGACGTCAAAGCCGGCATGCAGACCTCCGAGGGCCTCACCAAGCTGATTGCCTGGTACGACAACGAATGGGGCTACTCCAACCGCTGCCTCGATCTGGCAGCGCATGTGATGAGGTAAGCGGTAGAGGGCAGCGGGAAGGAGCCTGATCCCTTTCTCACATCTCTTTCCGCCCGAGGTCCTGCGCCTTCGCGCAGGATTGACGGCTTGATAGGGAGCGAAAAGGTACCCGGGGCAAATTCCCGGGCAAGCTTGAAAAACTCCGCTTGGAAGACGGTGGCAATGCCCACCAAGTACTTGAAATCGCTTAATCTCGCACATGCGAGATCGGAAATATTGCACCTGCGTGCCCGGGAATTTGCCCCGAGTACAGCGAAAAGCGACTAAGTATTTGCCTATAAATATAAATCTGTCATCCTGCGCGAAAGCGCAGGACCTCAGGCCGAAAGAGGCACAACGCCGATGGAGGTCCCGTCTGCCGTGAGCCAAGGCCCGGACCAGTTGGCGAGGGCCAGCCCCGGGGATCGAATGAACGCTGGTAAAGGCTCGGGAGGGAGCCAATCGTCCCCTCTCCCGTCCCCTTGCACGAAAACGGGTGCAATGCGAAGAGTGTGGGCGGGGGCGAGAGGATGCCATGTTGAAAACATCTGACAATCGGCTCGTCTATTGGCTGACCGGTTTCGCCCTCATCTGGTGTCTGCTGCCGTCCAAATTGGTCGACATGGCCATCGCACCCGCCTGGTTCGCGCCCAACCCCGAGTGCAGCAGTTCCGATCTCCTGGAGGAGGGCGTGGGCGCCCTGCTTCTGCCCTGGACCATTGTCGTGGCGCTGATTGCCGCGGCGGTAGCGTTTGTGCTGGTGCGCGGCCGGAAGCCGGGCGCCTTCAAGCTTGATCTCGGCAAGACGTCCATGAACATCGGCATCACCCTCGTCACGCTGGTGGTGGTCCTGCCGCTTCTGGCCGATGTGGCGCTCTACCTCTGGCAGATCTCCGTGCCGCAAACCGTGACGTCGGACTGCACCGGCTCGGCCGATCTGGTCTCGATAGTCATGCGCCGCCCCATCCTGCAGGTCTCCCCGTTGGTCGAACTGATACTGGTCTTCTGGCTGCTGCATGTCCGGACGCGGCTTCTCTCCAGGCGCATGTCCTGAAGGCATGAATCCCGGCAGCTTGCCACGCCGTGCCGATCCAGCTTTCATCGAGAACTTGACCGTCACGGAAGGCGCCGGCACGCTGTGGGGTTGCTGACGTACGCCACAAAGGCAGACGGCGCGATGCTCAACGCCTGCGGCAAGCGGTCGCAAAGAAAAACCCGCGCCGTGGTTCCCTTGGAGGTGGACATGACCCTCACGCGGATTGACCATATCCAGCTGGCGATGCCGGCGGGGCAGGAAGAGGCGGCGCGGATCTTCTACGGCCAACTGCTGGGCCTGACGGAGCAGACCAAGCCCGCCCATCTCGCGGCGCGCGGCGGCTGCTGGTTTCAATCCGGCGACGTCAAGGTCCACCTCGGCGTCGATCCCGACTTCGTTCCCGCCAGGAAAGCCCACCCGGCCTTCCTCGTCGACGATCTCGACAGCCTCTGCGCCACACTGGACGCCGCCGGCTTCCCCACCGTCCCCGACCAGCCGCTCGACGGCTACCGGCGAAAATACGCCAGCGACCCCTTCGGCAATCGCATCGAACTGATGGAAACCCTGGACGACGAGCGCGGGCACTTCTCTGGGGGGAAGATGGCTCACGAAAGACGAAGCGTCAGATAACTATTTGTTTCATATATATAAAACTGTCATCCTCAGCGTGAGAAAGAGGACCTCGTGACGGTCGAGCGAGCGGTTGATATCAGGCGACCGCCACCTCGGCCCGGCGGCCTCACGGCGGTGTCCCTCACCCCACTCGCACGGAAAAGATGTTGCGGTGGCCCGTGTCGATCGGCAGCGGCAGCGACAGGTAGCCGTTGGCGGGGTCTTTGATGTAGGCGAGGAAGTCCGGGCAGATGGCCTTTTCCGCCAGCACCGGCGCGCCCGGCTTCAGCCAGGGCTCCACGAGCTTCAGCACCGGCAGGTAGAGCGAGAAGGCGCCGTCGAGCAGCAACAGGTCCACCTCGCCGCCCACGTCCTTCAGCGTCTCCAGCGCGTCGCCGTCGCGGATCTCCACCAGATCGCCCAGCCCCGCCGCGCCCAGGTGGAACTGCGCGCGCACCACCTTGGATTCCTCGATCTCGCTGCCGATCAGCAGGCCGCCGCCATTGTCGCGCAAGGCGGCGGCGAGATAGATGGTCGACACCGCCATCGACGAGCCGAACTCGACGATCCGCTTCGCTCCCACCGAGCGCGCCATCATGTAGAGAAAGCGGCCGTAGACCGGCGACACCGACAGGAAATTGGCCGAATAGCGCTGATAGAGGCCGCGATAATCCGCCTCCTCGGCGGCCAGGACGTCGGCGATCGCCCGGTCGGCGGAGCCGTCGGCGATCGCCCGGCTCTTGCGTTCCATCAGCTCGCGGTCCGACGCTTCGGCCACCAGATGCAGCCGCCTGAGCGCCTCGGAAGTGGGGGATGTGATCAGTGCGTTCATGGCCGTCTTCTTGCAGTCGTGAGGCCCGTCGGCCTCGTGGGGCAGTTGCAAATAAATAGCAACTGGCAGCCATGGCGTCATTACGAAGCCCTGACAGTTTATTATTCGATCTTGCCAAACGGCGCCGACAGGCCAGCATGGCGCATGCCCATCCTCACCAACGGCTCCCCGCAGGAAGACTGGATCGACCCGGACGACGTGCCCCAGCCGGTGCTCATCTATGGCTTCGTGGCCGACAAGTTTGTCGGTGTCGAGCTTCCCTCGCATGTCCACGTCAAGAGCCAGCTCATCCTGGTACAGCGCGGCGTGCTGCGCTGCGAAGTGGCGGGCGGGTTGTGGATCGTGCCGCCGCAGAGCGCCATCTGGATTCCCGGCGGCGCGTTGCATTCGGTGTGGATGAGCGGCGCGCTCGAAGGCTACAACGCCTTCATCGATCCCTCCGTCAGCCATTGCCTGCCACAGCGCTGCTGCGCCGTGTCGGTGTCGCCCCTCCTGCGCGAGCTGATGCGGCGCGGGGCGCGGCTGCCGTCGCTCTACGAGGAAGGCGGGGCGAATTCGCGCCTGCTCATCGTGCTGCTCGACGAGGTGGCGGCCTCGAAGATTGAGGATCTCCACCTGCCCATGCCCGCCGATCCCAAGCTGCGCCATCTGGCCGAGGCGATGATGGCCGCCCCCGCCGACCGCTCAACGCTGGAGGTCTGGGCCAAGCGCGCCTGCCTCAGCGAGCGCACGCTGGCCCGCCGCATCGTCGAACAGACCGGCATGAGCTTCGGCCGCTGGCGCCAGCAGCTCGCCGTCATGCTGGCCATCCAATGGCTGGCCGCCGGCGCCTCCCTGCAAACGGTCGCCGCCGACCTCGGCTACGAAAGCGTCCCAAGTTTCGTGACGATGTTCAGGAAAACGCTGGGAACCTCGCCGGGGCGGTATATGGCGGAGAGGTATGGCGAGGGGTGAGCGATGGCCGCTCTCACCCGCCTGCGACCCGAGGTACGCATCTCTCCGGCCGGAGAAGTGCAAATTGATGCGTCATTCCTTGATACGATCGTGAGACCCGTCGGCGAATCCTTCGTTAGCGAGAAGATTGACAGAAATCGTCACTGCTATTCGGAGTTGCTGCATGACCCTGAGCTTGTCACTGAAGAGCAAGCGATTAGCAAAATCGATGACCGCTTCGCCATCGCATGGGAAGCGGAAATGGGGATATCCCTGAGGGACTTCCGAGTAGCGCTTGAAGTGCTTCAAGATCGGTTGGTTGAAGCCGGGCGGGCATGGGAGATTTTGCCAAGGCCGGCACTAATCCAGTATCTCAGCGAGCATACAACTTGCGCAGAGCAGTTTGTTGCGGCATTCGAACTATTACCGCGCGAGGGCTGGAAGAGCATTTCTTCCCCATACACTGATCAGGACCGGCAACCGTGGAGATTCAGAAGGCGCCTGTCTATCGCTCGGCGCCCCATTATTAGATTAGAACCACCACTCGAGTCAGACGTCTTGATTGCGCCAGGCATGATCCGCGACGCCTTCAGCATCCAACTTCACAATTTTTACCTTGGTCAATACGATCTCAGTTCGCTTGCTTCAAAAGAGATGCGGAGCTGGAGAGAGCATATAGTTGCGCAGGAGGCAGCTGAATTCGAGGAAGTAGTTGTCACGCGCCTAAGGGAACTTGGATGGCAGGCAAAGCGAGGTGCGAAATTCTCCCATATTCTGGGCCGAAAGCTATCGGGCGATCCCGGCGATATTGACGTTCTGGCTTGGCATCCTGATGGGCGCGTTATGCTTCTCGAATGCAAAAATCTTCAGTTTGCCAAGACTTCCAGCGAGATCGCTAAGCAGCTCTACAAATTTCGGGGGAAGACAGATGAAAAGGGTCGTCCGGACCTCCTCGGTAAGCATCTCAAGCGAATGGAACTTGCGCGGGAAAACACGGCCGCATTTCAGTCTCACCTAAATCTGTCCGACGTCCGAATAGACGGCGCTTTGGTTTTCGCCCACACTGTTCCGATGAGTTTCGCGGCCGAGCGCATAGGTCATGCCGTCACGTTGCTAACCTATGACCAGATGGAAGCAGCATTCGGATGCCATATTGAGACATAGTAAGGCTACCCAGGAGAGGCGAAGATCCCGCCGCCCCCTGTCTGTTTGTGATGTGGCACTGTGTGGTGGCGGAGGGGAGCCCGTCCCCCCTTGGGCACCACCCCGTTTGGGAGCAAGGGCCCCCTCCGCTTGGTCTTCAACCTGAACAGTTGCTTGGGCCTACCACGAGCCCGCATGACATGGACAGGAGCCTTACCATGCCACAGATCATCGTTGGCTGCGATCTCTCCCGCGCCTTCATCGACGTCTGCATCAATGCCGGGCGGACGACGTCGAGGATCGAGAATACCAAGCCCGCCATCGCAGAATGGCTAACCACGCTCGACGTCTCTGCTCTCGTTGTCTTCGAAGCGACCAGTGGATGCGACGGCATCCTCATGGAAGCCCTCGATCAGCGCCGCATGGACTATGCCCGCGTCAATCCGCGCCAGGCGCGTGAGTTTGCGCGAGCGCTCGGCGTTCTTGCAAAGACAGACAAGGTCGACGCGCGCGTCCTTGCCCAGATGGGCCAACGCCTGCCGCTCACTCCCACTGCGCCACAAGAGCCCGACAGAAAGCGTCTCGCCGACTTTCTCAGGCGGCGCAAGCAGTTGGTCGAAGCCCGCAAAGCCGAAAAGCTGCGACGCCACAGCGCGGGACAGCTGGAATTGCTCCAAGATATCGAAAGCATGATCGCCATCCTCGACCAACGGATAGACAAACTGGACAAGCAGATCGCCGCCATCATCTCCGAAAGCAAGCCCCTGGCCGCACAGGCGCAGTTGCTGTCGGCCGTGCCCGGCGTCGGCCCCACAGTCCTCGCGACCCTGCTCGGCGAACTCCCTGAACTTGGCACCCTTGATCGACGACGCCTTGCCTCCCTTGCAGGCCTCGCTCCCCATGCGCGCGAAAGCGGAACATGGAAAGGAGCAAGACGCATCTGGGGCGGACGAAGGAAGGGCAGAGAAGCGCTTTACATCGCCGCTCTCACCGCCACGCGCCGCATCCCGGCCCTCATCGCCCTACGCGAAAGAATGAGAGCCGCAGGCAAAGCACCAAAGACAATTCTCATCGCAGCCGGACGCCAACTGCTCGTCATCCTCAATGCGATGATCCGAAACAATCAACCCATCAGACTATGAGCACAACACAGTTGCCTATCGGGCCGGCAACAGGCCGTTGGCGCGGAACCAGGCCACTTCGTCGCGGAGGGTTTCGCGGACCGGGCGATAGTCCAGGCCCAGCTCCGTTTTGCTCTTGGTGGGGTCGTAGCGCGAGCGACCGTCCTCCCTCGCCATGTTGCGCGCCACCGCCCAGCTGAGCAGCACCGGCTTGCCGGTGACCCGCGCGTAGACTTCGTTGCCGGCAGCGATCAGGTAGAGCAAGGGCAGCGGAAGGTGCCGCGTCGGCGCCTTGGCCCCGGTCACCTCACCGATCAACGGCATCAGATCGGCCATGGTCATATGCCGCCCGGCGGCAAGGTAGCGTTCGCCGCGCCGCCCCTTGAGGTTGGCGAGGATCATCGCCCTGGCGACATCCCGGGCATCCACCACCGAGAACGAGCCCGGCGGCACCCCCGGCAGGCGTTCCAACGCCACGTCCAGCACCGTCTGCCCCGCCGATGTCGGGCCGATGTCGCCCGGTCCGTGCATCCAGCCGGGCAGCACCATGGCCGCCCAGAAATCGGGATGGGTGTCGAGAAAGCCGAGCACCACGCGCTCCGACAGGATCTTGCTGCGATAGTAATCGTCGGCGTCCCGCTCATCGCGCAGCTTGGTCTCGTCGGTGATCTGCCCCGGCGCGCCGCGCAGCACGGCGATCGAACTGGTGTGGACGAAACGCCGCACCCCGGCATCCCATGCCTGCTGCAACAGCGCCCGCGTTCCCTCGACATTGGTCGCCTTGAGCGCGTCCCAATGGTGCCCGCCTCTGTAGGAATCGCGGAAATAGGCGGCCGTATGGAACACCACGTCCACCCCTTGCAGCGCCGCCGCGAAAGCCGGCACATCCAGCATGTCGCCGGTCACGATATCGAGGTCCAGGCCGGCGAACTGCCGGGCAGCCTTCTGAGGCGAGCGGGCCAGCGCCCGCACACGCCAGCCGTCGGCGATCAGTTCGCGCACCAGATTGTTGCCGAGAAGCCCGGTCGCCCCCGTCACGAAGGCCAACGGCGGGGAGGACGTGTTGTTCAGATCGCTCGACATGAGACTGCTCCACAGATATGGGAGCTCCTTCTATAAGACTGGACCAAGGTCCATGGTCAAGGGGTGTTGGAGGCACGAGGCGAAAATGCTGATCGGTGAATTTTCCCAGCGGACAGGGCTCAGCCAGGACACCATCCGCTTCTATGTTCGCAAGGGTTTGCTCGCGCCGGAGCTCGGCACCAAGGGCGGCCGCAACCCCTACCAGATCTTCTCCAAGCGCGACGCCTCAACGGCACGGATGATCCGCTTCGCGCAATCGCTAGGCATGCCCCTCAAGGAGATTGCCAAGATCACCGCCGAACTGCAGCGCCAGGGTCTCTCGCCGGCCCGCGAAATCGAGCTGATGGACGAACAGCTTGCCAGGCTCAAACAGAAGGCGGCCGAACTGGCCGAATTGACCTGTTATCTCAGCGCAAAACGCGACTGGGTCGCACGTGGCAAGCCGGGCAACGAACCGCATTTTCTCGAGGAGGCGCCCTGCCGGGCTTCAACCGTTACTGGGGGCAGATGATCCGCCAGTCCCTCAAGGGTCGTGCCAGCCCGAGTGCGAACGTCGGGCAATAGGCGCCATGCTGGGGGATGAGTGCGGCGACGAAATCCATCACAGCACGGACAAACGGTGTCTTGTGCAAATCGCGATGAACGAGAAGCCTGATATTCCGGCAGAAGAGGGGACTGAGCTGGCTTCAGACCGCCGTGGGGAGCGGGTCAGCGCCCTCGCTCAGGATTGCGAGATATCCCCGATAACTGAAAACACGGCCCCGTTTGCGGCCAGTGACCTCCTCGACAATGCCGAGTTGCTCCAGATCGGCGAGCGCCGCATTCACCGTCGGGGCAGAGAGGCCCGTCTGCTGAGCGAGCTGGTTGGCCGTCAGATAGGGATTTTGCTGGAACAGATCATGGATACGCAGCGCCGAGCCGGCCCGGTCACTCTCCACCGTGATCCGTTCGCGGTCTTCCTTGAACAGCTCGACGATCCGGGTGGCCGCGTCGAACGCCTGATTGGCGGTGTCTGCGACACCCGTGAGAAAGAAGTCGAGCCAGGCTTCCCACGCGCCATGCTCGCGCACCTCCTGAAGCAGGCGGTAATAGTCGGCGCGGTGGGTTTTAAGATAAAGGCTCAGGTAAAGCAGTGGTTTGCGCAGTACGCCGTTGACGCAGAGATACAGCGTGACCAGCAGACGACCGATCCTGCCATTGCCGTCCAGAAACGGGTGAATGGTCTCGAACTGAACATGCAACAGACCGGCCTTGATCAGCGCTGGCAGTCGCGAGCCTTCTTCGTGCATGAACCGCTCAAGCGCATCGAGGCAACCATCCATTTCGGTCGGCGGTGGTGGCACGAAGAGCGCGTTGCCGGGACGCGAACCGCCGATCCAATTCTGCGAGCGCCGAAATTCGCCGGGGTTCTTCGTGCCACCCCGTCCGCTTTGCAGCAGTCGTGCGTGCATCTCACGGATTAGCCGTAGCGATAGGGGCAGCTCTTCCAGCCGCTCCAGCCCGTACATCATGGCATCGACGTAGTTCGAGACTTCGCGGATATCGTCGATCGGCTGGCCGGCCTGCGCCTCGGTCTCGAAGCGGAGCAGGTCCGAAAGGGTCGATTGCGTGCCCTCGATCTGCGACGAGAGCACCGCTTCCTTCCGCACATACATATAGAGGAACAGTTCCTGACGCGGGAGCAGCATGGTAATGCCGTCCAGACGCCCCAAGGCTCGCTCCGCCAGACTCAGCCGTTCCAGCAGGGCAAGAACGTCGATCGACGGCTCCGGCGGCAAGGGCGGCGGCACGAAGGCGCGCACCATCTCTCCCGCAACGGGGGTCTCGACAAAATGGCCTAGCCGGAGAGTGGGCGCGAGGTCAGACACGCCCCAATATGCAGACCCAGCCTTATTTAAGCAATAGCCACTTGGGTTAAATAAGGGGTGACCTAAGGTAAGCGCCCTTAAATAGCAGTCGATGAGGGGCACGCCCGGCTCGGCTGCAATGTGCGACAGTCCCCCGCCATGTCGGCCGATTTCCGCGGTGGGTTTGGTACCGCACGCCAGGTATCGAAGCTATCTTGCGCCGCGCTACGCCGCGTGGAGCCCCATCACCCAGCTTTGAGCGGGACCTGTCGAATTCATCGGCACTTTCCAAGCGCTGATGGTAACCTAGGATGGGAGAAATTGGCGCGGGCCGCTGTCCTCGATGGGAAGAGCCCCGATAGAGTTTCCGGTCGGGTTCCGAGCAAAAAAGGCGAACGATGACCGCACCCCAATCCTCGATCGTCCTGGCCGCCCCGGCCGCGCCCGCGACAGGTTGGATCGCCCGGCTTCGCCTGCATGGCTGGGCCCTCCTTGGTTTGCTGGCGTGCCAATTGGGACACGTTTCGGCGGCCCTGCTGCTGCCGGGGTTTAGCGCCGATGTCATCGACAAAGGCATTCTCGCCAAGTCCACCGGCGCGATCCTGAGCTATGGCGGATTGATGGCCGCCGCCTCGCTGGTGCAACTCGTGCTCAGCATCGGCGCGGTCGCCCTCGGCGCGCATATCGCCTTCCGGGTTGGCCAGACTCTGCGGGCCGACGTCTTTGCCAAGGTCCACAACCTCGCCCTGGCGCAGGTCCAGAGCTTCAGTATCGGCTCTCTCATTACCCGCTGCACCAATGATGTGCTGCAAGTGCAGACCATGCTGACCATGACGCTGACCATGATCGTCATCGCGCCGATCATGGGGGTGGGCGGCGCCATCATGGCGTTGCGTCAGGATGTACAGTTGTCGAAGCTGTTGCTGATCGTGGTGCCGATCCTGGCGCTGATCATCGGTTTTCTGACGGTTCGCGCCACACCGCTGTTCCAGCGCATGCAGAAGCAGCTCGATGGGGTCAACACGATCCTGCGCGAACAGATCGAAGGCATTCGGGTCATTCGCGCCTTTCTGCAAGAGGGTAGCGAGAGCCGGCGGTTTGCGGCGGCCAACGCGGACCTGACCGACACCGCGCTGCGCGCCGGGCGGCTGATGACAGCGATCAGCCCCACGCTGACCGCTGTGATGCAGCTGGCCTCCGTTGCCCTGATCTGGGCGGGTTCGAGCCGCATCATCAGCGGCAATCTGCAGATCGGCGCGCTGATCTCCTTCCTGTCCTACGTCTCGCTGATCCTGATCTCCGTGATGATGATGGGCATGCTGGTGGTGCTGCTGCCGCGGGCCCTGGTCAGCGCACGACGGATCAGCGACCTGCTTCAGAGCCCGGCCATGGTGGGGCCGCCCGCCCATCCGCAAGCCCTGGCGGAAAAAGGCACCGGGCTGCCCTTGCGCTTCGAGGCGGTCAGCTTCGGCTATCCGGGCGCGGAAGCCATGGTGCTCGAAAACATCGATTTTGAGGTTGCCCCCGGTGAGACCCTCGGCATCATCGGCGCCACCGGCTCGGGCAAGTCGACCATCGTCAATCTGATCGCCCGACTGGACGATCCGAACACCGGACGCATTTTGTTCGGCGGTGTCGATCTCAGGGCGATCGCGCCCGAGGCGCTGAACGGACGGATCGGCTACGTTCCGCAAAAGACCTATCTCTTCTCGGGCAGCGTGGCCGACAGCTTGCGGCTCGGCAATCCCCTGGCCGATGAGGCGAAGCTCTGGCAGGCCCTTGAGATCGCCCAGGCCGCCGATTTCATCCGCGCGCTGCCCGGCAAACTGGCGGCGCCCGTCACCCAGGGCGGCACCAATTTTTCCGGCGGTCAGCGACAGCGGCTCGCCATCGCCAGGGCGCTGGTCTGCGACGCCGATCTCTACCTGTTCGACGACAGCTTCTCGGCGCTCGATCAGGCCACCGATGCGCGGTTGCGGGCGGAGCTTCGGCGCGCCACCGCTCGCGCGGTCACCGTCACCGTCAGCCAGCGTGTCGCATCGATCCAGGACGCCGACCGCATCCTCGTGCTCGATCGCGGCAAGACCGTCGGCTTCGGGCCGCATGCGGCGCTGATCGAGGACTGCCCTGTTTATGCCGACATCGTGCGGTCGCAGCGGGCCGTGGCCGAGGATGCCGCATGATCAGGATGGATGACTCTCGCCCGGCCGTCGCCTCACAGCCGATCCCCGGACTGCGCGGGCATAGGGGGCCTGGCGCGGCGCTTGGCGGGGGAAAGCCGAAAGACACCCGCAACGCGGCGCTGGCCCTCTGGCGGGCTCTCGGCACCAGCCGGCGCATCCTGATCGGCACCGTGCTCCTGACCATCGGCAGCGTCACAGCCAGCACGGTCGGACCATGGCAGCTCGGCAAGGCCACGGATCTTCTGGTCAGCGACGGCTTCAGCAACGCCGCGCTCGTCCGCCAGCTGATGATCGTCGCGGCGATCTATCTGGTCGCCGCCTTGCTCAATCTGGCGCAGGCCCGGCTGATCAACGAGGTGGTGCAGAAGCTCGGCCGCGATTTGCGCGGCCGGTCGCAGGCCAAGCTGTCGCGTGTGCCGCTCAGCTGGTTCGACGCGCGGCCGCGTGGCGAGGTGTTGTCGCGCTTCACCAACGACATCGACAACGTGATCCAGAATCTGCAGCAGATCGCCAGCCAGGTTCTGATGATGCTGCTGACGGTCGTCGGCGTTCTGACGATCATGGTCGTCCTCTCCCTGCCGCTGGCGATCGTCGCGGTCACGGCGATTGCTGTCTCCCTGGCCTTGACGCGGCTGCTCACGCGCGCCTCCGGGCCGCAATTCACCGCCCAATGGCGCGAAACGGGAAATTTGAACGCGACGGTGGAGGAAAGCTTCACCGGCCAGACCCTGATCCGCGTGTTCGGCGCGCGCGGCCGGATCGAGGCGCGCTTTTCCGATCAGAACGCGGCGCTGACCAAGGCCAGCCGGAGCGCACAGGTGCTGGCCAGCCTGATTCAGCCGGCGACCATGGTGGTGACCAACGTCGCCTATGTCGCGGTGGTCGTCGCGGGCGCCTTCCGCGTGCTGGCCGGCGGGCTGTCGCTGGGCGAATTGCAGGCCTTCATCCAATATATCCGGCAAATCGGCCAGCCGGTCTCGCAGTTGGGTAGTATGGTGGCGCAGGTCCAATCGGCGCTGGCGTCGGCCGAGCGGGTGTTCGAACTGCTCGACGCGCCGGAAATGTCGTCGGAGGACGCCGGTGAAGGGCGGCTGGAACGGCCGGTTGCCGGCCACGTCGCCTTCGAGCATGTCCGCTTCCGCTATCAGCCCGATCAGCCCTTGTTCGAGGATGTCAACCTTGAAGCCCAGCCCGGCCAGATGATCGCCATCGTCGGCCCGACCGGGGCTGGAAAGACCACGCTGGTCAATCTCTTGATGCGGTTTTACGAAATCGACCATGGCACGATCCGTCTCGACGGCATCGACATCCGGGATCTCACGCGCTCCGACTTGCGGGGCGTGATCGCCATGGTGCTGCAGGACGCCTGGCTTTTCACCGGCACGATCCACGACAACATCGCCTATGGCCGCCGCGAGAGCTCCCGCCAAGACGTGGTCGCTGCCGCGCAACGCTGCCACGTCGATGATTTTGTCCGCACCCTGCCCTTGGGCTACGACACGGTGCTGGAAAATGCCGGCGCGTCGCTGTCCCAGGGCCAGCGTCAGCTGATGACCATTGCCCGCGCCTTCCTTCTGGACACGCCCATTCTCATTCTTGACGAAGCGACGAGTTCGGTCGACACCCGCACGGAAATGCTGATCCAAAAAGCCATGTCCGAGCTGCGCCGCGGCCGGACGAGCTTCGTCATCGCCCACCGCCTGTCAACCATCCGCGACGCCGACCTGATCGTCTATATGGAGGCCGGCAACGTCCGCGAAACAGGCACCCACGGCGCATTGATGGCGCTCAAGGGTGGCTACTGGACCCTGCAACACGGTGGAACAACGGGCGAGCAGTCGTGAACCGCCTCGATTAAGCGGGCGCTCGCGTCCTAGGTCGCGCGCGGTAAACCGGGCGACAAACCGCGATTTCTCGACCACGCTCCCTGCCTGGCGCAGGCGGTAACGGGTTCCGGATGATGCGCGGCGGCCGGTGCCAATCACCACCCCCGAGGTCTGGGCCTTTCACGCGCTTGCCGGCCATGCCGCCTTACTCATTTCGCGCGCCGTCGGCCATTGAAAGCGAACGAAGCGCACGTCGGGATAGCTGGTCGCGACATTTTGCTTTTCTTCCGTCAACCGCCCGTTCAGTCGCGCGTAGAAACGACGCGCCGTGTGATTTTCGGCCAACGCCAGCAAATGAACTGGCCGTTCCAGACGCTCGGCCGAAAACCGCCGAATACTTTCCATGAGCAGACGACGCGCCACGCCTTTCCCCTGATGGTTCGGGGCCACGTATAAATTGTGAAGGTAGGTGCCGAACTCGGGCTCAAAATCGAACAGGAAACAGGCAAATCCCACCACGTCGGATCCATCGTCCGCCAGGGTCAGGCACATTTTTGCCGGATCGACACCTTGGGCAAGACGCTGTTGCCAAAGCCGAGCCTTTTCCTCGGGCATGACCGTAGCCAGATAATCGGCAGGCAGGATCTCCGCATAACTTAGCCGGCTCACCAGGATATGAAGCGACGCGATGGCTTCGCGGTCCCTGGGCGTTCCTTCTCGAAATATCATGGCCCGATCGTCTTCAGGATGCCGCCGCGCTCCGGACAGAGTGTAGCTTTGATGCAAGATGTCGTGTCCCCTCGAACGAGAGGGACGGCGGGTTGCGCCAAGGGGGTGGAAGCCGAGCTTCGAGAGCACGTTGCCGGAAGCCGGATTGTCGGCGGCGTGACCCGAGCGCAGCCGCGTGAGCCCCAATGCGCCAAAGGCAAAGTCCGCCACCGCCCGTGCCGCCTCGAAGGCGAAGCCCTGCCCCCAGCTCGCCTTTTCAAACCAATAGCCGAGGTCGCCCTCTCCCCCGACAACCTCGTCGATATCCACCAAGCCGATCATGCGGCCCTCGCGCAGAACAGCAAACCGATAGGCCGTTCCGGCCAGCCACTCCTGCTCATGCTCGGCAAACCAGCCCGCCGTTTCATCAAGATCTGGCGGGAACCTGGCCATGCGCAACATGCGCGTCACGTCCCAATCCGACTGGATCTCGAAAGCCCTGTCGGCATCGGTCCGGTTCGTTGGGCGCAAGACCAGCCGCTCTGTGTACAAACTGACGCGGCGCACAGGCCCGGAATGGTTAGCCGGCATCATCTCAATCGCTCACCCCTGCCGCACCACCGCGCCGATGGCGTTGATCACCAGCCGCGCGGCGGTGAGCGCCGAGAGGTTGCCGACGTCGGCCTCCGGGCAGAGCTCCACCAGATCGAAGCCGGCGATCGTCGCGCGTCGCGCCACCCCGGCGATCAGGTCGATGGTTTCGGTGTAGGTGAGGCCGCCGGGGCTGGGCGCCGCCACGCCGGGCATCAGGCTGGGGTCGAGGCCGTCGCAGTCGAGCGTGATCACCACCTTCGCACCGGCCGGGATATGCCGGAGCGCCGCTTCCACCCCCTGCCCGTGGATCTCCCGCGCCGTCACCAGGTGGCTGCCGTAGCGCAAGGCCGCCTCGATCTCCTGCGGGCGGGCGCTGCCGACGCCACGCAGGCCCACCTGCACCATGCCCTCCACATGGCCCATCTCGCTCGCCCGGCGCATCGGGCTGGAATAGCCATGGCGCTCACCGTGCAGTTCGTCGCGCCAGTCGATATGGGCGTCGATCTGCAACACCCAGATCGGCCCGTGCCCGGCAAAGCCTTCGAGGAAGGGGATCACCACCGAGTCGTCGCCGCCGATCAGGATCGGCACGGCCATGGCGGCCAGCACTTCGCGCGTTTTCGCAGCGATGCGGGCACGATTACCGGCGCTGTCCTGAGCGCTGGTGGCGACGTTGCCGGCATCGATGCAGGAGATCGGCCCGCCACCGAACAGCGGGCCACCCAAATCGAAGTCCCAATGCTCGATCAGCGGCGCATCGCCCTGGCTGGCGGCGCGGATGGCGGCGGCGGCCGAGGCGGAAAGGCTCTCCCGGCCCGGATAGGCGCTGCCGTGGCCGGCGCCGAAAACCACCGCGCGCGGTAGCCGCCCATCGGCGAGGTGGTCCGGCAAACCGAGAAAGGATGGCGGTTGGGTCATGTTGATCCTCCTTCGGTCGGCGTCACTCTTCCGCCTGCGCCCGCACCGGCACCGCCTCGGGCCTGCCAAGCCAGGCCGGCCGGTTCTCCCAGTAGAGAACGAAGGCGGGGGGTGGGAAATCCGGATCGGCAAAGCTTCCGACGGCAAAACCGATGGTGCCGGGGAAAGCCGCGCCCGACCGGAAGAACCGCCCGGTGCCGCAGGTCGGGCAGAAACACCTGTAGCGGTCGGGATGTTCCGGCCCGCGATGATGATGGACGGTGTAATCGCCTTCGACGGTCACCCTGTCGGCCGGAAACCAGGCCGAATGGCTCATCACGCTGCCGGTGCTGCGCTGGCACTCCGTGCAGGCGCAGGCATGCGTGTGAACCGGCTCGCCCCTCACCGTGAAGCTGAGGTTGCCGCAATCGCACCGCCCCTGGCGAACGGTTTCCTCTGGCTGCATGCTGATCTCTTTCCTAAGGGCTCGACCCGAAATTCACTGGGGTGTGGCAGATAGCGACGAGTTCGAGAACCGGAGCGGAGCGGACTTAAAGGTCCGTGAGCACCGGAAGCGCAGAGCTCTAGGCTAGCTGCCCGCCCCAGGAGAGTTTCGCCTCACACGCGGCGAAATACGCCGGGATAATCCACGACCAGGCCGGCCGCGTCCACCAGGAGTTCAGCGGTGAAGCCGCTCGCTAGGCCTTCGTAGCGATAGCGGCGATCGGGCACCAGGCAGGTGTAGCGTTGCTCGACGCGCCTCGGCAGCAGGTCGTCGTCCATATGGTCGGGCAGCGGCACATAGGCGACCGCGATGTCGCGGCTCTCGTGTTGCGCCAGTCGCAGCCGCTTGATGGGAAGCGTGTTGGTGGCCGGCGTCATCCGGATGTCCACGTCGATGCAGCCCTCCAGTTCCGGCAGCGGGCGGTTGGCGATGAGGTCGCGCCAGTGGCCGTCGCCGTCGGCTTCGACATGCACCGTGGGGCCGTCGACATACTCGACGCGCACCAGCCGCGTCCGGAAGGCGGCGTCGGTGCGCACCAGGTAATGGCCGCCATGCAGCCCCTCGCGCACCGTCATCACCATGCCCTTGAGCGTCAGGCCGTCGTCGTCCTCCTGGTAGACGCAGTGCTCAAGGCCCTCACCATCCCATTCGCGCCAGCGAACGACGGCTTTCATCGACGCCTCCCCCCGTGAACAACAAGAAAGCGCTAGTGAAAAGGCCGACACCTGTAAAGGGCTCCCAAAGGCCCACCGCGCGCCGGAAATCCGGTGGACCGGCATCGAGAAGTTTGGCAACCTGTCCAATCCCATCGTCGTCCAACCGGGGCATTCGAAATGGCGGAGATCGCGCTACGCTCGGCCGACGTCGCAGACGCCGCGGCCATCGCTCGTTTGCACGTGGCGGTGTGGCGGCAGACCTATCGCGACCTGGCGCCCAGGGAAGCCTTCACAGCGCTGGACGAGCGCTACCGCCTTGAGAAATGGCGGGAGAAACTGTCCCGCCCGCAAGCCGATCAACTGGTTCTGCTGGCCGAGCAGGAAAACCGGCTGGTCGGCATGGGTGCCGCCGGCGCGCCGTCGGACGACGCCTTCGGCGGTCGGGGCGAAATCAAGTTCCTTTATGTCGATCAAGCGGTGAAGCGACAGGGCATCGGCCGCCACCTCCTGAGGCATCTCGCGATGCACCTGGCCGAGCGGCGCTACCCCGGCGCGGCGCTGAGCGTCGTCGAAGGCAATCGGGCGGCAGCCGCCTTCTATCAGGCGCTGGGCGCAAGGGTGATCGGTCGGCAGGTCGACCCCGGACCGATCTGGCGCTCGCACAACATCATCATGGCCTGGGACGCGCTCGACGGCCTGCCCCGGCAGCCTTGAGAGCATCCCACCACAAGTTTGCCCGATAGGCGTGGTCCTCATGCGTTCCCCGAAACCATATCACGAGGCATCCATGCACGATCTTCTGGTTCCGACCCGCCGCGTTTTCCTCGGCACCGCCGCCACTGCCGGGCTCGGCCTGATGTTCGCCGGCAAGGCCATGGCCAAGGCGGACGACGCCTTCGCCGCACTCGAAAAGCACAGCGGCGGCCGGCTCGGCATCGCCGCCGTCGACAAGGCCACGGGCACCCGCCTCGCCTATCGGGCGGACGAGCGCTTTGCCATGTGCTCGACCTTCAAGCTCCTCGCGGCCGCCGCCGTTCTCGCCCGCGTCGACAAGGGCGAACTCAAGCTCGACAAATCCATCCCCTACGGCAAGGCCGATCTTCTCTCCTACGCGCCGGTCACCAAGGAACACGTGGCCGAGGGCCACATGACGCTTGGTGACCTGTGCGCCGCCGCCGTCGGCGTCAGCGACAACACCGCCGCCAACCTCATCCTCAAGGAGATCGGCGGCCCCGCCGGCTGGACGGCCTACGCCCGCGCGCTGGGAGACACCACCTCGCGGCTCGACCGCACCGAGCCGGAGCTGAACATCGCCGTGGCGGGCGATGCGCGCGACACCACCACGCCCGCCGCCATGCTGGGCAATCTCGACGCGCTGCTGATCGGCGACGCCCTCAAGGGAGCCTCGCGCAAGCAGCTGGAAGACTGGATGCTGGCCGGCACCGTCACCGGCCCGCTGATCAAGGCCGGCGTGCCGAAAACCTGGCAGGTGGCCGACAAGTCCGGCTCCGGCGCCAACGGCACCCGCAACGACATCGGCGTTCTCTACCGGCCGAACACCGCGCCCATCCTGGTGGCCATCTACACCACCGGCTCGCCGCTCGACTTGAAGGGCCAGAACAAGGTGATCGCCGACGCCGCCGCCCTCATCGCCGCCCGCTTCGGCGGGTGATGGGCCGCCTGACGCCAAACGAGGCGGGCGGCCACCCGCCCGTCCCGTCGCCTCGCCTCAATTCTTCGGCCTGATCCCCCAGGGCGGGTCGAGGCGGTTCGCGCCGGCGAAGTAGAGCAGCAGGCGGTTGCCGCCCGGATCGAACAGTTCCGCCTCGCGCCACAGCCAAGGCTTGTCCTGCGGCGGGCCGGTGAAGGCGATGCCGGCCGCCTTGAGCGCCGCGTATTTCGCGTCGAGATCCTCACACTCGAAGTAGACCGTGGTGCCCGGCGCCTTCTCCTCGCCCTTGTGGAGCGAAAAGGTGCTCGCCCCGTCGGGGCAGAGGAAGCGCACGTAGTTCGGCCTGGAATCCACCACCGGGATCAGCCCGAGGGCGCAATAGAAGCGCCAGCCCTCATCGAGATCCGGCAGCGTGACGGTCACCTGGTTCAAGTTCACGACAGCTCCTCAATGACTGAACCTCTGAATCAATAGTCGAGTGGCGATGACGTTTGAACCCATCGACGTCGAGAGCAAACGGCCGATATCGCTCGCTTCACCAATCTCAAACCATACCCAGCTCCGGCCGATCCCCGCCGCAACTCTGGCTTTCATCAAGGGAAGGTTCGGAGTAGCGTACCTGCGGTTGGGGCAACGAACTGCTCACCCGAGCCGATTGCATGACTCACTGAAGAAGATGCCATGACAGCCAAGCGCATCCTGCTCGCCTTGCTCCTTGGGGTGTCGGCGTCCGGGCCTCTTTCCGCGGCGGACAAAGACGTTTTCGCCTATGCCATACGCCCGGAGGTCGTGTTCGAAGGCTATGTCGGACGGATAATGGCGCCGGCACGCTCATTTTTGCGAAGGATGCCCAAAGGGAGTGCGGCCCTGCCGGCCTTTGAGCTTGGCCTCTACGACCGTGCGTCGGAGCGCCGATGGGGCCGGGCCGTCAACGCGGCCATGCGCGCGGATACCGATGGCAACGACCGTCTGGACAGATCCGAACTCAGTCAAGCGGGCGTGCAAGCGGAAAAGATCGACGAACTGTTCCGCCTGTTCGGCAAGAACGAGGACGCGGCCATCAGCCGGCACGAACTCAACACCGTCTCCGAGCCCTCTGTCGTGGCCATACACGCTTACCTAAAGCTGGCCGATGGCGACAAGGTGCGCCCCAGGGACATTATGGACCGCGCCATTCGCACCTTCAGAAAGGTGGATACCGATGGCAACCTCGAGATTTCCGCCGCGGAATATCGATCGGCTTTCGGCGATGCCGGAGCGGACGCCAACCAGCCGTCACCGACGCGCGATACCGTGACCAGGCTGCTGATCAACCTTGTGCGCGACTCCTCGGAAATGACGCTTCCACCCGGCAGTCTCGACTGCGCGATGCCTCGCCCCTCGTCGAAGGCGGAGATCGTTCTCCTCGGCGTGCATGGCGGCGCCGCCGTCTCGAACGTCTACGTCGGCTCATCCGATAAGCAAACCACCACGGCCGAGATCAACGTCAAGGCCGGCCGCGAACCGCTCTACATCATCCTCTCGGCCATCGAGCCGATAGTCTGGCGTTTCTCCGGCGCAACCAACCGCATTGAACGTGTCGTCCTCAGCGGTCCCGAGCGGAGGCATAGCGGGGCCGTCGGCATCTCGGCGCGCCGACTGGCGCTGGCCGACGGCGACGAGCGGGACGTCTGCGTGCCGCAGTTCCACGACCTTGCCCCGGAGGAGGGAAGATCGATCGGAGACAGGGTCGCCGCGGCGATCGGCCGAAGGCCGGACCGTATGGCGGCGACTGACTCGGTCGCCAAGCTGTTGGTCACCTCGATGGCCTTCGTGGATGCGCCCGTGAACCAGCCAGTACCGCCGGGCTTCGATCAGCAAGAATGGCGCGCCGCCTTACAGCTTGCGCCAGCCGGTCTCGTGAACATCGACCCCGGCAAGGTGGCAGCTTTTACGCCGGCAGCCAGGTATGACGTGCTGCCGATCAAGCGCCACATCGCCGAGTTTTTCGGCTCAGGCCCGCCGCAGTGGCTGCCAAGATCGGGACCGGCGGGAACCGCCAAACCGAAGCTCTACGTTCCCGAGGACTCGGGGAACGCGCCACGCGGCAAGTTCGGCATTCGCCTGGGCGTGCAAGCGCCGTAAGGGCCGGCTGCATTCCGCGCGTTGCGGCGGAAGCAGACAAACCGCCTGCTCCCCGCCGGACCACCGATAACTGGCACTCGATACGACCCGCCCCATCCTCTCGTCCTGAGGTCCTCGCCTGCGCGAGGATGACAGCTTGATAGGGGCGTCCTTGTGCGCCTAACAGATTGTTCCCAAGTATAATTCCCCTGTCATCCTGGCGAAGGCGAGGACCTCGGGCAGGATGGAACTCATCGGCCAATATAGCGCTCCAAGCACGCAGGGATCCCGATACATCCCTCACCATCCTCTCGTCCTGAGGTCCTCGCCTGCGCGAGGATGACAGCTTGATGGGGACGTCCTTGTGCGCCTAACAGATTGTTCCCAAGCATAATTCCCCTGTCATCCTGGCGAAGGCGAGGACCTCGGGCAGGATGGAACTCATCGGCCAATATAGATGGGGTGATTGGGGTTCCCGTCGCGGGGGTGGCTGCTCCCTTCAAGATGATGGAACGTGGTCCATGTCGGATGGCCACAAGCATCGAGAGGAAGCAGCCATGAACTATTATGCCGGAAT